>Ga0307942_1000867_pt1 | contig 22781 bp, 30 predicted proteins | sample OrgLakmetagen175_FD_201846 | JGI IMG/M metagenome (GOLD analysis project Ga0307942, IMG submission 201846) | Saline water microbial communities from Organic Lake, Antarctica - #175 | ecosystem: Environmental > Aquatic > Non-marine Saline and Alkaline > Saline | place: Antarctica: Organic Lake... | reverse complement strand
TGGACCTTGAACAGGGATAGGCTCATGCAGTGGAAGAAATCGATGCCCAGACCCCGCCCACGTCTGCGTGTGTGTATGTGTGTGCACATGTGTGTGTGTGTGTGCGTGTGTGTGTGCGTGTGTGCGTGTGTGTGTATGTGTGAATGTGATAATGGACAGTTGTGGACCTTGAACAGGGAGAGGCTCATGCACGCGTTGCAGCTCATGCAGTGGAAGAAATCAATGCCCAGACCCTGCCCACATCTGCGTGTGTGTATGTGTGTGCACATGTGTGTGTGTGTGTGTGTGTGTGTGCGTGTGTGTGTGTGTATTTGTGTGCATATGTGTGTGTGTGAATGTGATAATGGACAGTTGTGGACCTTGAACAGGGAGAGGCTCATGCACGCGTTGCAGCTCATGCAGTGGAAGAAATCAATGCCCAGACCCCGCCCACGTCTGCGTGTGTGTATGTGTGTATGTGTGTGCAGATGTGTGTGTGTGTGTGTGTGAATGTGATCATGGACGCCTGCATATCCTTTTGTTGATAACCAATGACATATTTTGCCCTGTCATTCACAGATTCGATTTCAGTGGGCGGACTCTGTTTTGTTGGTCGTCATAAGGATTTGACCTCAGGGGACGGACTCTCTTTTGTTGATTGTCATAAAGTTGTATTTCAGGGGGCGGACTCTGTTTTGTTGATTGTCATAAATTTATATTTCAGTGGGCGGACTCTGTTTTGTTGGTCGTCACAAGAGTTTGACCTCAGGGGCCAGACTCTCTTTTGTTGATTGTCATAAAGTTGTATTTCAGGGGGCGGAATTTCGATGACAGTCATAAAGTTGTATATCAGGGGGCGGAATTTCGATGACAGTCATAAAGTCGATCTCAGGGGCGGACATTCCCGAATACACACCCTGAACCGGCATAGACTTCCCATTGCAGTATGAAACTGGATAGGGGTTGGCATGACGGACCCTGGGTTGCTTGATTCAGACAAACTTTGCATCCAGTACATGATCCAGAGGAGGACCTGCGTCAGATCTGCTGGAGGATCTGCTGGAGGAACGGCAGGAGAAGGAGGTTGCCCTCCTTTGTTGAAATAGCGAAAGGAAACTTGAATGAAATCCGTGGACGCGCTAGCATTCTAATATCGTGGGAGTTACCGGCATATTGGCCATACTGGGGACAGTCAGAAACTGGCAGGAAACATGCAGATCAATCTAAAATACCGCGGCTCTTACGTCCTGACTCATGTGCTACAATTCACAACCTAGTCTTTTTTGGTTCTATTCCGTTTGCATCGTGAGATGGCGTTGGAATTATTTACAAGGAAATAAAACGATGAAAATACATCAGGGTGAGCGAAAACGCAGGACTACAGACACGCACCGTCTTCAATTGCACATCATGCCTGCACACGTCGCAGAACGGGCAGCGGTAGACGGCTCTGCCCTCTTGGCCATCAACAAGTGGCAGTTCCAAAATCCTGGTCACAAAAGCACGCACACACAAGCACACAAACATACACACAAACGCACACACATTAACATACAAGCAACCCACACTCCCCCCATCCCCGCACCTGCACACGTTGCAGAACGGGCAGTGGTATATGTCCCTGCCCTCCTGGTCGTCAAAAAGATGACATATGTTGCAGTAGTAGCGGGCCATTTGGGTGGCACAGTGCGTGCAGTGAGAGCCGACGGGCTGACGTGTGCCACACTCCATGCACACCATTTCGCTGACAGCATTGCGGTCCATGCGGTGGGTGGGCATGGCTTCATCGTGGCACAACCTACGAGTGTGTGTGTGTGTGTGTGTAAGTATGTGTGTGCGTGTGCGTGCGTGTGTGTGTGTGTGTGTGTGTGTGCGCACGAGTGCTTGTGTGAACTTACATGCACAGCAACTGCTGGCAGTGCTGCATAGCATCATGGGTGGGTGCGGCCTTGCTGTGAGCAGCTTATAAGTATGTGCAGGGTTGGCCATAGATATATACACGGTGTGTATTTGGTATTTTTGTCAGAGACTTTACCCAATATACGGTCATATACGGCGTTCATATACGGATATGGCCAACCCTACGTGCTTGCGTGCACGGTTGGTAGTGTCGCTGGCACTTACCAGCTTTGTGCATTACTGTGGCAGAAGCGTACGATTCTCCTCGACACACACCGACAAATTGAATTAATATGCTACCTGCAAGCACTTGCTTTCGGCATAAGTGTCAGGATTCACGCAAACACACACACACATACCCACACACACGTACTCACACACACACATGCACACACATACACACACACTCACACACACATACGCACACACTCACACACACATACGCACACACTCACACACACATGCGCACACAAACACAGACAAACACACGCACCTGCATGTGAACACTTGGTCGCAGCAAGGAGCCACAAGCTGCGTGCGCCGCTTGTAGTGCTTGCAGCCCAGCACACCCTGTCAGTGTGTGTGCATGTGTGTGTGTGTGTGAGTGTGTGTGTGCGCGTGTGTGACCTTGAATGTGCATTTTGGGGGGAGCAAATGGACTTGCTTCATGGTGGGAGCAATGAACTAGGAATGTGCTTGTGCGCATGTGTGTCTGGTTTATAGAACAAGGGAGGAGTAAGCAAGATACTACGACAGCAGGACAATCCGCTTTAGGCGACTTGGCCTGACTTGACAATTTGTCCTGATTTAACAATAAATGGTTGTATACACACACATGCAACACGTACTTACATACGCAATAAATGGTTATTTACATGCAGCAAGTACTTACATACACATGCACGCAACCTCACACACCTGCACACACACACCCGCACACACACACACGCACGCACACACACGCTTGCCTGTGCAGCATCGTGGTATGTGCGCCTAGGGGCCCGGCCTTGATAGCGCACAGGGTCAGTTCCAGCAGCAGCGCCTCCATCGTGTGCGCTTCCGTCTGCGATAGCACAAACGTACTGGGTACTTGTCAAAGTGCTTGAGTGGTATACAAGCGCATGGGTGGGTTCCAGCAGCAGCACCTCCATCGTGTGTGCTTCTGTTTGCGATAGTACACACACACACACAAGTACCAGTTGCATGCCAAATTGCTTATGGCATTCGTATCGCAAAGGGTCATTCCTAGCAGCACCTCCATCGTGTGAGCTTTTGTCTGTTGTGGAACACACATGCTAACACACACTTTTTACAACTTGCCAAATTGCTTCTAATAATGTAGCATGGGTAGCACACACACATACACATGCACGCACGCTTGCAAACACACAATCACGCCCACCCACCCATTCACACGCAGACACCCACACCCTCACACCAACCCACCCACCCACCCACAATGCACATGGAGCATAACCACAAGGCACACCTGCATTGTCCTCGGCCCCTTTTGCCTTGCCTTCATCCTTCTGCTCCAGCTCCATGCGCCGCTGCTGCGCCACGATGTACTTAGAGACCATGATGTTCTGGATGAGGTAAGCTTTGCGGCCAGGCTCCAAATGAGGGTCAGCAGACACCTGGGCATTTGTGTGTGTGCGTGCGCGTGTGCGTATGCATATGTGTCTGTGTGCGTGTGTGTGAGCGTGTGTGGAGCGAGCGTGTGTGTGCGTGCGCGTGTGTGTGTGTGTGTTGTATAGTGGTGTGTGTGTTGTATAGTGGGGTGTGTGTGAGTATGCGTGCATGTAGCAAGTGCACTTGAACTGTGCGTGTGTGTGTGTTTTGGTGTGTGTGTGCGTGTGTGTGTGTATGTGTGTGTGTGTGAGTATGCGTGCATGTGTGAGTATGCGTGCATGGAGCAAGTGCACTTTAACTGTCTAATGTGGTCTTGTTTTAAAGAACCAGAGCTAAATTAAGAATGTAACCTGGGCAAGCCTCAACCTGCATTTCTGCTGCCTCCACTCCTTGCCTGTCTTCCTCCTGCACACGCACCTGCTGTCCTGCTTCACACGCAAATGCATAAGAACACCCACATACACACACATGCACACACAAGCACGTCACCATTGCCCCCAGCTGCTGCTGGTTAATGCAGGAAAGGTCCTCCCTTTGTCACATAGTTCTACTGTCCCACCATCCACACACACGCACGCACACACACGTGCGCGCGCACACACACACACACACACACGCATGCACACAAACAAGCACCCCAGCAGAAAGCAGACCCTCCACACATTCATGGAAACCATCCACACGCACACCCACACACACACACACACATGCACATACACACACACGCACATACACACACACGCACACACACGCACGCACACACACACACGCACCCGCATCACCGCTGCCTCCAGCTGCTTCTGGTTCATACGAAAAATGTCCTCCCAGCCAGGCCTGAACGTGCTGCTCTCTACCGGCAACTCCTCCGCAGGGCCGTCTCGGCCTTTTACGCTGCCGGCGCCGCCGCTGGTAGAGGGACCAGTGCTGTTGCGGCCGCTCTTCTCTGCAGATGCGTGTGTGTGTGTGTGTGTGTGTGCGTGTGTGTGTGTGTGCGTGTGTGTGTGTGAGGGCGTGTGTGCGTGTGTGTGTGTGTGTGTGTGAGGGCGTGTGTGCTGTGTGTGTGTGTGTGGGCGTGTGTGTGTGTGTGTGTGTGTGTGTGTGTGTGTGTGTGTGTGTGTGTGTGTGCGTGTGTGTGCATACAACCCGAGTGTCAAGAGTCAAACACAGGAGTGTGCCTTCACAGGGCCACCCATCACACAGCCTTTCGCACCAGCGGCACCACCGCAAATTGACACGGGCCTGCGCAGCTGCGGCCACCCCTCTCTACATATATATATATATATATATACACACACACTCTTGTGCAAGAATAGTGTGTACTGGTACATAAAACGGCGACGCTACACAACGGAAGCTACATAGAACGGGGCTGCTTTGTGTGACTATCGCGCACTGAGTGTCATATGTGTACACTTGGTGGTTCATTGAACGGGCATATGTGAGTGCATATATGTTGGGCGGGAGTACACTTTTCTTCATTACACGGGCATATGTGAGTGCATGTGTGTACATGTGTGACGTGCATATGTGACGAGCATCTCTCTCAACCACGACGAGTATGATGCAACAAGCGTGACAGCCTTGATATAAGCAACAGGCGTTCGAGGTGCACACACAACACCAACAGGCGTTCGAGGTATACACAACACCAAGCAAAATACAACTCCCCGCAATTGCCTGGCGCTCTTTGTCTGGCAGAGGTACTTTGCCAGACCAGGGTCGATTTTGTCCATCTGCTGCAATACATAATTTGGCAACAAACACAGGACACACACACACACACACGTCACCATCACAACAAAACTTCCACACACACACACACACACGCCACCATCACAACATCGAAACTTACACACACGTCACCATCACAACAACGAAACTCTCACACACGCACGCATGCACACACACGTCCCCCACCTTTGCCTGGGGCAGGGCTGATGCTCAGGTACCGTGCCAGGTCAGGGTCGATCGTGTCCTCTTGGTGCCTGCGTGGGGTGGGGTGCTCCAGCACAGCACTGCCGCCACCGCCGCCATCTGCGCATGCCGCCGCCTGTTGTGGTCAGGAGCAAGGCACCCTTTTTATTCATTATCAACCGTGCCTACGTTTCTTCCAGCAAAACGCGGCCATCATCTGCGCCTGGTGCCGCTTGTTATGTTAACGAACGAACGAGGCACTTGTGTACAAAAGTGGTGTGTTTCTCAGCACAGCACAGCACTGCCACTGTTTCCTTAGTGTGTTTCTCAGTACAGCACTGCCACTGTTTCCTTTTACACCTGTCGCTGCTGCTGCAGGCACCAGTGTCCTAACATAGTGTGTTTCTCAGCACAGCACTGCCACTTTCCCCTTTTACACTTGTCGCTGCTGCTGCCTATCACGGCCTGGGGCAAGACACCATTCCAACAATGTTTGCCAACTGCACACCCCAATTTTGTAGGGTTGGCCAAAACCATACATAGGTACGTATTCACGGTGTATATACGGGGTCTTTAGCAGGAAAAACTCCATATGTACGGTCATATACAGTGTGCGTATACAGTGTGCGTATAAGGAAAAGGGTTGTTTGCTAGACTACCACCTTAATTTGCTAGAATTAGGCGGATTTGGATTGACCACTGCCTCAGTTCATTATATTTCTCGATGCTGGATTATAACCAAGTTATTCCTCAATTACGAGTGGTATGATGTTCCAGCAAAAAGACACATTGATAACTAGCTCACCGCAGTTATTTAATCATTGCCTTGATCAAATGGAGTGTAATGTTCCAGAAAAAGTCACGTTGATAACTAGCTCACCGTATTAACTATACAATCATTGCCTCAATCTCATGGAGTGCAATGTTCAAGGAGAAGTCACGTCAATAACTAGCTCACCGATGCGCCGTTGGCGGTTGCTCCAGGACTGCCGGTGGTCACTGCATCCAGCCACTGGTCAAACATTGTGTTTTTGGTGGCCTGGCGCAGGCTGCTCATCATCATCTCCTGCAAGCGTTTGTAGTTGCGCACAAGCTGAGTGGCCAGCCACTGATTAAACACTGTGTCCCCTTTTCTGTGTCCCCTCTTAACTGCAGGACAATGTGGAAAGCTAGGTGGCACAGAAAGCGTGTGTGCACGCCTTACCTTGTCTTCTAGGGAGAAGGAGGCTGAAATCCAAGGGAGCAGGGTCTGAAGGACCTGGGCTCCTGTGCGTCCGATGATGACGCCCACCTGTCACGCATGTTTGTTTGTTTCAAAGCATGTGTATACGTGTGTGTGAGTGTGTGTGTGTGTGCGTACACGCATTTTGTGCATACAGGGCTTGGGCTCCTGTGCATCCAATGATGGCGTCCACCTTTTACATATGTTCGCTTGTTTGAGATTGAGTGCATGTGTATGGGTTTGTGCGTACATGTGTTTTGTGCATGCAGGGCTTGAGCTCCTGTGCGTGCGATGCTCGTGACTATCTGTTGTGCGAATGAGTTTTTGTAAATGATTACATGTGTGTGTATGTGTGTGTGTGTGTGTGTGAGAGAGAGAGAGAGAGAGAGAGAGAGAGAGAGAGAGAGAGAGAGAGAGAGGGAGAGAGAAAGAGAGAGAAAAAGAGAGAGAGAGAGAAAAAGAGAGAGAGGGATATGAAGAGATAGGAAGAGAGGGATAGATAAATTGATAGATAGATAGAAAAGGAGAGAAAAAGAGAGAGTGTGTGTGTATGTGAAAGCAGGGACTGCTATCTGCACAATTGTTAAGGACGACCAGAAGCACACGAGCTGAAGCACACGTGCACCCACAGCTGCCGTGCGCTCCTCTTCCATCAGGAAATCATCCATCACATGACTGCACGCGACACCTTGCAGGCCAAAGTGAACCCAGGATTTCGCTGTCCAATGCAAAAGGATCCGGACCCATTGTGGGCAGCTGCAGGTCTAAATCATACAAGCTTAGGATATAAAGCTGAAATATAAGGGTGTGATCCAATTATCTTTCCCCATCCAATTTGCCCCAAACCAAAGATACAGACACATGCATATACACACATAGATCAGCCCAACTCCCTTCCATCCTCTTGATGCTTAATAATCAGGGCTGTGCAATGACGGTGTGACGGTACGGTCCGTCAAAATACGGTCTGACGGTTGACACTGTAAACGATGGTGTCAGACTGTCATTTCGGAATTTGGGGACTGTCATGACGGTGCATGACGGTACGGTTGACAGTATGGTCCTAAATTCGCAAAAAGGCCAAAAAATGGCATTTTGACCCAAAAATGGCCATTGTGGTCTTCTCCTTATTTCTAAATATTGAATGTGTATTATTTGTATAAACAAAAAAGGTGGTGCATTGATAAAGGAAAAGCAAAGGAAAAAGTTTCTGTCTTAACCAGGATTCAAATCCTGGTCTGAACTTTTCACAGCAAATGCATTTGACGGTGGGTTTACAAAATAATTGCGGTGGACAGTCTCCTCGACCGTCTGGACGGTTGACCCCGTCATTTCTGAAACACCGTCATTTTGACTTTCTGACGGTACGGACCGTCAACCGTACCATAATTAGGGTGCAAAATTGCTATGACGGTATCATTGCACAGCCCTGTTGATAATACTACACATACCCACAAAGGTTCCCTTCACCCTCCCCAAATACACAGACACGCACACGCACCAAGTACTGCTGCTCCTCTGTTGTAAAGTGCTCCGTAAACAGCGGCCACAGCTCAGCTTCCTCTGCGCGGATGTGGATCTCAAGGGACGCGCGCACCGCAGCACACATGCGACGTGCAGCAAGAACAGAGCCACGCGCGGTGGCAACGTCAGGGCTGTCACGCAGCGCAGCCATGACCTGTATATGAGTGTGAGTGTGTGTGTGTGTGTGTATGTGTGCATGTTCGTGTATATGTGTGTGTGTGTGTAAGTGTCAGTGTGAGATTGGGTGTTTGTGCGTTTACGTGTATGTGTGTGTGTGTGTCTGTGACTGGGTGTGCGTGCGTGCACGTGTGCATGTGTACCAGGCGATGTTAATCCTGCATGAAATATTTGCCGGGAAGTAATCTGCTGGATGCAAATAATAAATTCAGTCAACCACATTCAGACATTATTACAGAAGTTCTGCGCTTACATGTCTGCTTTAAAGAGGCTGCCGTGTATCAACAAAACACAAGCACACAAAAGCACGCACATATCTACACACATACACACACACGCGCGCGCGCACATACACACACACACACACACACACACCTGTTCCAGGTCAATGAACTGCTTCTCTTCCTCTTGATGGTCCAGTGTGTACGCGTGGCTCACGTTACGGAGGGCTTGCTTGCTCTCAAGGGCAGGGAACACAATCTCATCTTCACTGCGGCTGTGTGCCCTGTGTGTATGTGTTTGCGTGCGCATGCCTGTGTGTTTGAATGTCCGTGCGTGCGTGTAATTGTGTGTGTGTTTGCGTGTGCATATACATTTGCGCTTGTGCATGTAAATTCGCGCATGTGCGATTGGGTGCTACATATCAAGCACACAAGCAACATGCCCTGTATATGTATGCAATAACGCACCAACCCTTTTTATCCGATTAGCACACAAATGGACGTGGGACCTTAACCTACACACAGCCTACAAACACATCTGCTGGCTACGCACACGAAAATCTACGGCACATCAGCTAGTTATCAACAACCTTTTTGCGGTGAAATATCACTTTCTTCTTCTCCTGATGGTATTGTCCTTTTAAACTCCTTTTACCATATGACCAGCGCACTTGCCTGTAAATCCCCCACAGGTATTGGTTTTGTACTCCTAATTTTCTCCAGATGATTATGTTGTTTGTAAACATTCACACCTGTAGATCCTTCAAATCCCCAGATATTTATGTATCTTTGTACTCTCAAATCTCTTCCTGATGTTATTGTTTTTTTAGACTCCTTTACTACATCACCAGCGCACTCACCTGTAGATCCCCCACAGAAATTGGAAACGCCCATCCAACGCTTGCATGGCAGCCGCAACCTTACGTGGCAGCCTGCTGATGTAGCTGCACATGCCACTCCCATAGTGGCTGCTGTTGCCCTCACTGGACTGGCCTGGGGGAGCATGACCCTGCGTTCAAACAGAAGCAAAACAGGCTTGATCCTGCGTTCAAACAGGAGCAAATCAGGCTTGATCCTGTGTTCAAACAGAAGCAAATCAGGCTTGATCCTGCGTTCAAACAGAAGCAATTCAGGCTTGATCTTGAAATCAAGTAGAAGCAATTCAGGCTTGATCCTGCGTTCAAACAGAAGCAAATCAGGCTTGATCCTGCGTTCTAACAGAAGCAAATCAGGCTTGATCTTGAAATCAAGTAGAAGCAATTCAGGCTTGATCCTGCGTTCAAACAGAAGCAAATCAGGCTTGATCCTGCGTTCAAACAGAAGCAAATCAGGCTTGATCCTGAAGTCAAGTAGGAGCAAAAAGAAGAGTTTTGCTGCCAAATTTTCTGCTGTTGCCCTTGCTGAACTGGCATGGGGGAGCTTGCAATCAATAATAAGACTTGAGCTCCAATGTCCTCTGCTGCTGCACTTGCTGAAACCGCGAGGAGGAGTTTGATCCTGAAATCAAACAGAAGCAAAAAGAAAGGTTTCGCTACCAATTTCTCTGCTGTTGCCCTCGCTTGAATGACCTGGGAAAGCTTTCTCCTGCGTTCAAACAGAAGCAGGAAGAGGAGTTGCGCTCCATGATTCTCTGCTGCTGCCCTCACTGGAATGGCCTGGGGAAGCTTGCAATCAATAAGACTTGAGCTCAAAACAAAAAATAATATATGGAATGATATAGGGGAACTCGTTCCACTCTGCAAATATTAACAGCAAATGGAATGAGGAATGCTGCAGAGTGCTGCTGCGTCTGAAATTTCCATGAAAGGAAGCCACCCGCTTATTACCTGCTCATGCCCTCGTGGCTCCTCCTCCTCCTGCTGCTGCTGCTCCTCCTGCTGCTGCAGTTGTTGCTGCTGCTGCAGCTGCTGCTCCTCCTGCTGCTGCTGCTGTCGTAGGTGACTGAGCACCTGCTGCTCCAAGCCAAGTGCGTCTGCTTCCAGCTGCTTCAGCTCCTGGCGCAGGGCTTGGTGAAACTGCGTTTGAATTTAGCAAGGGTGTGCGTGAGTAATAGAGCAAGTGTGTGTGAGTATTAGAGCAAGTGTGCGTGAGTATTAGAGCAAGTGTGCGTGAGTATTAGAGCAAGTGTGCGTGAGTATTAGAGCAAGTGTGCGGCTGAGCACCTGCTGATCTGAGCCGAGAGCAACTGCATTGAGCACAAACAGCACTTCACTTCACTGCCAGCGCCCTCAAGATGATGCAGGCTCAAAAACACGCAAACCATTAATGCATTTCACCGTGGACAATAATATGACACGCTCTTTGCCATAATGTTCCAAGCTTTTTACTACAGTGAAGGCAGCAAAAAGTAGTCACACACACGCACACACACAAAGAGGTGATGCCTGGCAGCTGCAAGCTGAAGCTCGCAAATCAAGTACGTCAAGAAAACACAAATACATGCCAGGTTACAAGTGCCCACACACAAGTGACGTGCCTGCATTTTAACTGTAATGATCCTAAGATAGGCTTAAAGACAGAGCGATGACGCCTGCTAGCCAGAACTCTTTTCTTTGCCAGCCACACACAGACACAACCCCAATGCACCTGAAAGATATGGTCGATTGGGTTGAAATGAGAGGCGCGGCTTGCATCCTTCTCAGCTGCCTGGCCAGCCAGCATGCCACCTGTGGGCGAGTGTATATTTGTGTGTGTGTGTTAATTGTGAGGTATATTGTACCTGCTGTAAAAAAGCATTCCCTAAAAGCGACAACACTGATAACGAAAAGACCGTGTCAATATCAACATGGAACACGCAAACCAGCAGGTGAATCACATTGAGCAGTGGACATTACATTGAGCAGTGGACATCACCACTTCAACTTGCTACTACAATGAGAGCACCAGCAGCCATTCCGACAAAATCCTCAACTTGTGTATGCATGAAATTTGGTCAAACCGGCTGCATTTCGGCGACATGAAAGCTAGCGCATAGGGGGCATTTCCTTAATCACGACAGCTAGCGAATTGGATGCATTTCTTTGACACGACAGCTAGCGAATTGGATGCACGTTTCTAATACAACAGCTAGCAAATTGAGTGCATTTCTCTAACACGGCGGCTAGCACATTGCATGCATTTTTCCAACACGACAGCTATAGCAAACTGGGTGCAGATTTTCAACACGGCAGCTATAGCAAATAGGGTGCAACTGATACAGACACCTGGGCTTAGTCTAGAAAGTGTGCGCTCAATACTCAGAGCGGAGCAAATTCATGTAGCCAAAGGGAGCAGGTACTGCTCAGCCATTTCATAAACACAGGGGAAAAAACAATGCTGCATGTGTCGTCCATGTCAGCAGGGTGCCGTAAAAAGCTACTCTATTCCTATGCATCCATCAGGCTCCTCACTGAAGACTCCTTACATCATCTGGGTCAGGCAAACCAACAACACAGCGTGCCGGCATGGCAGTCATGAACACACGCACACACACACACACACACACACACACACACACACACACACACACACACACGCCAAGCAATGTGAAACTACAACTACACCTACACGACACACAGACACACCACACATCACACGCAGACGTACGCACCAGTTTGTTCAGACGCGCTGCCTCCAGGAGCTTGCTCCTCTTCCCCTGCCACTGCAGCCTCATGCGCAGCCACCACACACACCCCACCCCCACACCCCGCACCACACACAGGCGCCACACCCCCTGTGCTGGTGTTTGCGTGCATCTGTGGGGAGGGGTGCATGTGTGGGTGCATGTGTGCACTGCCAGCCCCTGCGCTCATTTGCGTGTGTGTAAGCAAGGACTCCTGCACCGCAGCAGCAGCTGTCATGGGTGCAGCACCACCACCATTTGCAGGCACAGGAGCACAAGCCAGCATCGGCGGAGGGGCAGCCATCGCGTCCGTGTGGCCCTGCTCATAGCCTGCTGCGTACGACGTGCCCGACGCAGGCGCTGCAGCACGGCACACTTTGTGTGCGCTGAGGGTAGGGGGGTACAAAGCAGCGCTGCAGCCGGGCAGCATGGTGGCCGAAGGGGGGGGGAGTGGCATGTTGTGCGCTCCCTCATGCTCACTAAGCACGTAATGCGCGCCGTGCTGCTGTGGTTGCAACGTAGAGAACTGCTGTGTGCGCTGCAGGCCGTTGTCTGGGTACGCAGCACCAACTCCATTCGCACATCCTCCACCCTGGCCACCCACCGAGGCGCCCACACCCCCCTCACAGCCACCCTCCCCTCCCCCCACCTCCCCCTGCCTGGCCCTCTTCCTGCCCACGAGCTCAGGCAGCGCACACAGAGCCACCACAAGGGATGGACTGCCACCACCATTATTTTTTTGTTGCTGACTAAGAGAGTGGTGGTGGGCTGGCTGCGTATCTCCTGCCCCATCCACGCACCCAGCCGCCCCCTCAGCACCGCCACCGCCGTGGGTACCCACACCCTCTAGCTCCTCCTTGTATGCGCCACCCACACCAGCACCGCCCTGTAGCTTCTGGCGCTTGCTGCCGATACTGGGGGTCTTACTCCCCCCCTCCCCATCATGAGAGCTATCCCCCCTGGTCCCTTCACCAACTGTACAGTTACCTGACACTGCTGCCGCACCCACGTAATCCACACCCACATGGTTATGCGCATGAAGCGTGCCTTTTTCTGCACCCTGAAACGGAAACCTCACGGGCTGCAAGTGACAGCCTCCCGTCACGGCTTGAGCACCAAGCTGGTGGTGCTGCTGCTGCTGCGGTGGCGGCTGGTGCAAGCCACTGCTCGGGCTGACCGCTTTCCCTACACGCACAAGGCCAGCCCCAGCACCGGGGGGCTGCGGGGTCGCCACCGCACAGTTTTGGTTCTGGTACGGGCATGTGTGGCGAGGGAGGGACGCAGGTGACGTGCCGTGCAGCGGCTGCAGCTGCTGGGGGTGCAGTGTAGGTGTGTACGTGTGTGTGTTTGTGTTTGTGTTTGTGCATGTGTGTATGTGTGTGCGAGCATGTGTGTGTGTGCATGTGTGTATGTGTGTGCGAGCGTGTGTGTGTGCGTTTGTGCATGCGCGTATGTGTGAACGTGTGTGTGTGAACGTGTGTGTGTGCACGTGTGTGTGTAACAAGTTATTGTGTGGCAAGGGAGAGGCGCAGGTGATGTGTGCTCATTACCAAAGGCAGCAGTATTACAGGCTCCGGACAGAGTTGAGTATGAATGCCCCTCTGGTTAAAGCTAGCTTTCTTACACAGAACAGTCCAGGCCTCAAGGGCAGGCATCATGCGCACGATCAGGCCTTACACCTGACAAGTAGATCCTGTATGCACTAATATTACGAGTGGCCCCCCTCATGCAAGCGCAGCAATCATTTACGTGGTGTGGCTGCTGTGGAGCCAGGGCAGCCGGTTCTGTACGCACAGATCTGTATGCACCAATCCTATGAGTGGGCCCCCTCATGCAAGCTTAGCAATCACTTACGTGGTGTGGCTGGTGTGGAGCCAAGGGCAGCCGGTTCTGTACGCACAGATCTGTATGCACCAATCCTATGAGTGGCCCCCCTCATGCAAGCTTAGCAATCACTTACGTGGTGTGGCTGGTGTGGAGCCAAGGGCAGCCGGTTCTGTACGCACAGATCTGTATGCACTTATCTTACGAGTGGCCCCCCTCATGCAAGCTCAGCAATCACTCACGTGGTGTGGATGCTGTGGAGCCAAGGACAGCCGGTTCTGTACGACAGATCTGTATGCAATAATTTTACGAGTCACCCTCGTCATGCAAGCGCAGCAATCACTTACGTGGTGTGGCTGCTGTGGAGCCAAGGGCAGCAGGTCCTGCTTGTGCTGCTGCTGCTGCTCCAGGTACTGCTGCTGCAACTGCTGGAGCGATGGGCTGCGTGGGATCTACATGGTGTGTGCGTGTGTGCATGTGTGTGTATATGTGCTCAAGTATGTGTGTGTGCGTGTTTTTGTGGTGTGTGTGTATGTGTGTGCAAGTGAAAGTGTGTACGTGTGTGTGTATGTGTGCGTGTGAAAGTGAAAGTGTATGCGTGTGCCACAGAGGCGGCTGCAATGGGAGGGTGCGCAGAACCAATAGGCAAAGCGTGGCAGAAGCGTTGAGTTTGAGCTGAGAATAGAGTTTGAGCTGAGCATTGAGTTTGAGCTGAGCATTGAATTTGAGCTGAGTACTAAAGCGAAAATAAGCGCCAGAGGGAGATCACCTGTTCCTGCTGCTGTGGTGGTTGCTTTTGGTGTAGCTGCTGCATGGAAGTGCTGTGGGGGAGTGAACCCAGACCGCGCCCAGGAGGCGCTCCTCCCCCCCCACCTGACTTGTAGGTGTAGGTGTCGCTGTGGTGTGCAGCCTGCTGCTGGCCCTTTACTGCCCACCTGAGAGCCAGTGCATGCACATTAGTAAGTGTGCATGTAAATGTGTGCACGCGCGTGCATGGCCAGTCTGTGTGTGCTTGTGCGTATGCTTGTACATTTGTAAGTGCATGTGTATGTGTGTGCGTATATGTGCGTGTGAAAGCAATAAGCCCGAACAAAAAAGCAGCGTGGACTTGGCTCGCTTCGCCATGCAGATGTGATAAACTAGAGCGATCGTTGTAGTGGGCAGCAACAACAATTGCTGTCATTTCGATACCAGCTGTCATAGAACCTACAGAGTACCTAACTACTAGCTGTATCAGAGGAAGGGGGCAGCAACTCTAAAACCTGTGCCTCACCTCAGTACTAACTCTGATCTCAACCTACACCTCAATACTAGCTGTCACAAACTGTCTACCTACACCTCACCTCGTGACTAGCTGTCACAAAGATTAGACCTACACCTCACCTCAATACTAGCTGTCACAAACTGTCTACCTACACCTCACCTCGTGACTAGCTGTCACAAAAATTAAACCTACACCTCACCTCAATACTAGCTGTCACAAACTGTCTACCTACACCTCACCTCGTGACTAGCTGTCACAAAAATTAAACCTACACCTCACCTCATTACTAGCTGTCACAAACTGTCTGCCTACACCTCACCTCGTGACTAGCTGTCACAAAGTTCAAACCTGCACCTCACTTCGTGACTAGCTGTCACAAAATGCATACCCACACCTCACCTCGTGACTAGCTGTACTAGAGGAAGGTCAGAGGCGGGTGCTCCCAAGCGGATGTTGTTGAGCAGCTCCTGGGTGCCCTGCTCCGTTAGCTTAGCTGTGTGCGTGTGTGCGTGTGTGCGTGTGTGTGTGTGTGTGTGTCACGTGTGTTTTTATGTGTTTGTGTGTGTATGTGTATGGAGGGGGTGCTTGTTTGTGCATGTTTGTGTGCGTGCGTGCGTATGCGTGTGATAGTGCGTGCGTGCACGCACACGCACATACACACCTGAACAAAAAGATGCCAAAATAATTGCCATACACAACAAAGTACATCGCGCACACCACTTGATTTGCTTCATAGGAGTAGTTAGCTAGCTGCATAGCATAGAATGCGCTTGCTCACATCGTCCATGTCTAGAAACCTGGCATCATTCCGCTTTGTGCGCCAAGCAGCGAACCCTATCCAATTTCCACTCAAGTTATGAGTGTCCCACAGCAGTGGTGGCATCATAGATCCTGTCACAGAGTATATCCTCATGATCACAAAAACACCAGGCGCGGTGCCACACAAACACATACACACACTTACACACACAATACACGGGTGGGTCACACTTTTAGCGGGCAGCGCTGGGACCTAGCCACCCTGGTGCTGTGTGTTCTCCAGAGGGTGCGCTCTAAGACAAAGCACATAACACCAGGCAAGTGGGTGGAAAATGCCTTTTGTGCCTAGCAGAAAACCCACCACTTGCATGGTGCTCTGTGTGTTCCAGGGGGTGGGCTCCGAGAGAGAAAGCACACAACACCAGGCAGGTGGGTGGAAAATGCCTTTTGTGCCAAGAGAACCCACCACCTGCCTGGTGCTCTGCGTGTTCCTGGTGCTGTGTGGCTCCAAGACAAAGCACATTACACCAGGCAGGTGGGTGGCATGCCTTTATCGAGCTGTGTCTTAGTGGTGGCGTCAAAGTAATTATAATGGAGGACCCACACATGGGTGCACATTATTATGGAGGACCCATTGTTCTCCATATTAAGCGACCTTCGCCCCCGGCATAATACTACCCCCCGCAGGGAGCAGTGCCAAAGCGAAACGCTACTAAACAAATCCTCAGGACGGCCACATTGTAACGGAGGACCCACATTATAACGGAGGACCCACACTATACATTATAATGAATGGAGGACCCACATTACAATGGAGGACCCACACATGGGTGCACAACACAACACACCTATGCACGCAGCACAGCATGCACCATCAGGCAGCGTGTCAGCAACAGCCGTACACGTCACAGATGAAACACACATAGACACACGCATACCCACACGTTGCATACCAGAAGCATACATACACACACGCGCGCGCGTACACACACAGACACGCACACACACACACACACCTGTGACCCACGGCATGACACGCTCCAGCAGGCGCAGCGGCATAGCACGCAGCGTGCGCCACACCATCACGCGCTGCTGTGTGGCGCACAGGTGGCGAGCCAGGAGGGGGAAGACGTCTGCCTCCTCCCGTGCCATGTGGTTGGCGATGCTGCTGCACACCTGCAAGTAATTGCGCGTGTTACGTCTGCTGAGACAGTGGACACAGTTGCAGGCACACGCACACATACACATACACGAAAGAACAAACATGCACGCACACACACACTTCAACACGCACACATCAACATGCACACACACGCACACACACACACACACTTCAAAATGCTAGGAGGTTTCGGATTTACTGAACTGTGGCGATTTGGGCATCATGCTTGCACACACTCTGAACAGGCAGCTGTAGGGCATTCATGCTTCAAACATCCACACTGACACGCTAGCTGTGCAATCTGGTGTAGCATGCTCGCACATCAGCCACACTGTCGAGGACGATGAGCGCAGCACAAGCACCATACAGATGCAGTGCATGAGCACATCAGCATGCTGTCGAGGAAGATGAGCGCAGCACAGTACGATACAGATAGGGTTGGCCAGAAACGTATATGTACACTGCATGACCGTACATTTGGTGACTTCCCTGCCAAAAACACCGTACGCACACCGTATATGTGCGGTTTTGGCCAACCCTAGATACAGATGCAGTGCACGTACACACAGATACCGTGCAACAGGCTGTGCTGGTCTGAGGGCTGCCTTGGTTTTGTCGATTAACAGGTCCTTTGCACATTGTAAGCACCTTCTTCAATCCTGCTTCATCACAGATGGTTAGGGTGGGCCAGAACCGTATATATAAACATGCTAGAAGCGTATATATATGGTGTATGTACGGTGTTTTTAGCAGGGAAATCATCAAATATACGGTCATGTACGGTGCATATCGTATATACGGTTCTGGCCAAACCCATGTGGCATGGTGGCATACATGTCCCACCATTGAGCGTGGTGCCGCACGCACTCTCCTAGACTGTTGTGGTCATCTGTGATCATTGACAACACGCACCTGCTGTGCAGTATGGTACAGCTGCTGCAACATTATATCCACCTCCTGCGTGTGTATGTGTGTATGTGTGTATGAGTGTGTGTGAATGCAGGTGTGTGTATGAGTGTGTGTCTGTTTTCAAGACAGGCCTGACAGTCAATGCAGCATCAAAAGTCACGCGTGTGTGTAGGAGCATATGCAGGATCAGTTGATGGCCAGCCACCATGCCCTTGGCATAAGCAATCGCGTTCAGCATGGTCGCGGCCTGCCTACTTCTGCATTCGATTGAGAGCTTTTATAGCCATCTTGGGGTTGCTTTGCTAAAACTTCTTACACGAGCACTGTGTCCTACAGGGTGTCTTTTTCATGGTGTAACCAATATGGTGCGTCCTATGCATGGTTTCATACCGAGCACCGTGTCCTACATGGCATCTCCTACATGGTGAGTCCTGCATGGTGTGTCCTATTTGGTGTGTCCTATATATAAAGGGTTGGCCAGATCCGTATTCGTACAATTATACGTATTATATGGTACGGTATACACGCCGTATTTTCCAGCCTCCCCCCGCCGTATCCGAATTCCGTATTTCCGTATATACGTATTTATACGGCGTATATACGCCAATATACGGCATAATTCTGTATACACGCCGTATTTCCGTATTAAAATAGGGTGCAAAACTGTATCTCAAATTGTACACCCCAGACTTAAGTTCGAATCCCAGCAGGAGCAGTCCTTCTTGCTCTTTGGGGTCAATTTTTTCCCCTTCGCTACTCCTTTAATTAAGCATTCCCTTTACTTCCCAATCTCTTTTTATGCACGTTTTTGCATCAATCACAGTGTTTTATTGGTGGTTAGAGTACTTGGGCTTCTTTTTGCACTAGAAATGGCCATTTAGGGGTCTTTTTGGCTTTAAGCAGGCTTAGCCCTTCAAACTTTGATTTTTTGGCACAATTAAATTGGATATAGGTGTGTAGCTTTTCAAGAGCTGCAGAATGACCCTATTTTAATTTAATTCTGAGGGGTTTCATTTTCTCTGTATATACGGAATACGGCATTATACGGTATATACGGCAAATACATACGTATACGGTATTTGAAAACCTGACATACGGATCTGGCCAACCCTATATATATGATGTCAAGTATGGTGCGTCCTACATGGTGTGATACCGAGCACAATCTCCTACATGGTGTGTCCTACATGGTGTGCCCTACATGGTGTGTCCTATATGGTGCGTCCTATTTGGTGTGTCCTATATATGATGTCCAGTATGGTGCGTTCTACATGGTGTCGTACCGAGCACAATCTCCTACATGGTGTGTCCTACATGGTGTGTCCTATATATGGTGTCCAGTATGGTGCGTCCTACATGGTGTCGTACCGAGCACAATCTCCTACATGGTGTGTCCTGCATGGTGTGTCCTATATATGGTGTCCAGTATGGTGCGTCCTACATGGTGTCGTACCGAGCACAATCTCCTACATGGTGTGTCCTACGTGGTGTGTCCTACATGGTGTGTCCTATATGGTGTGTCCTATTTGGTGTGTCCTATATATGATGTCCAGTTTGGTGCGTCCTACATGGTGTCGTACTGAGCACAATCTCCTACATGGTGTGTCCTATATATGGTGTGACTTACATGGTGTGTCCTACATGGTGTGTCCTATATATGGTGTGGTTTACATGGTGTGTCCTACATGGTTGCGGCCATTTACGTGTTCACTCATCCGCGCACCTTTCTGCCGCGGCGCACAAATGCACGCACATCTGCCAGCAGGCGCCCTAGCTCTTCCAGAGCAGACACCTCGGACTCGTGCTCCTGATCACAGTGAGGGATGGCACAGTATAGGGGCAATGAGCTCTCGGAATGGATTTGAGAAAGAGTGTTATAGGGTTAGGGTTTAGGGTTTAGGGGCGATGAGCTCTCGGAATGGATTTGAGAAGAGTGCATGGCATGAGGGACGGCATTTTAGGGGCGATGAGCTCTCGGAATGGCTTTGAAAGAGTGGAGAATAACCTTTTGGAGAGGTGAGCTTTTACATTGGCACTTTGGGGCCAAGTGCTGAAAGCCTGTGCCACGCAATCAAGCCATGATGCCACGGAGGCCCAATGCCTGGCCCCCATGACCTCAAGCTCTTCGCACACTCACACACAGTGAAAGAACACAGGATGATGGGAAAGTAGGGTTGCCGATGGGCGCACTCAGAAATAATACATCCCTGTTTGTGGGAAATGATGTTGAGGCAGTGCGGCTGAAAGCAGAAGCGCAAAGACTGAGAGCGCATCTGTATGTGTATCCTGCATGACACACAGGTTTAAATTGCAAAATGCAGGATCAGTTTTGTGGGATGGGTACAAGAGAGAGGTTCTTCCAGTCCAGTGTATCCCAAGCAGATGTATTGGATGAATGCAAAGACAAGAGCAGCTGTGCAGCAGTAAGGTTACTTGAGTAGCCCCCTCTGCTATCTAAGATTCGAAGGGTATACAGGTCACTTCTTGCAGGCAAGTACCAGGGGTCCGTCTCACACGTAAGCACAGAGAACGTGGCATAAACCTAAGGGATTGGGACCCACTGATCGTTGCACAGATTCACACACACACACACACACACACACACACACACACACACACACACACATACACACTCACGAACGATGCAGCAGGAGCCCACCTTTCCGCACGTAGAAACAGAGAACGTGTCATTCAAGCTAGCGTTCGCAAGGCTGGGATGAGCTGCGGCTATGCGCCGAACCTCAGGGTACATGATCTCGTCCTCACTGATGGAGTGAAACATGCACACACTTCGCAGGAACCTGCGTGTGCGTGATCGACGTGCGCATGGTAAGGTGTAGGGTGATTGCTAGATAATCTTGCCCTCACTGATGCAGAGAAACATGCACACCCTTAGCAATAACCTGCGTGTGCGTGATTGGCATGGTGGGATTTAGGGTGATTGGTAGATGTGGGTACATATGTAGCGATGAAACTTTACTTTAGGGTGCTTGGTAGATGTTCTTGTCCTCATGTACCATCACCCTACATCTCACCATTGATGGAGTAAAATATGCACACTGCGCAAAAACTGCACGCATGCACGCATACAAACACATGCATTTCTTGTGCAAACAACTCCTTAATACATGGCTAGGTATTGGGTTTTGATAAACAGCATACCTATTTCCATTTGCAAATGCAACGACCTTCAGCGAAAATGTGGCGATATTAAACAATAATGCGACTGTCAATGCTGCAGTCACGTTTCATCATATCTCATTACTTATGCCTCAGCAAATAAAGACTTGACCTAGACTGATAATGATACAAAACAAGTGGCAGGCGCAAAATGGACCCAGCAAGCACCAATCTGCTCAGCAGCTGGGTTCTCAATTCAAAATAAAATCACAAGCAATTGACGACCACTGACTTAAAGAGCGGTGCACTTGCCCAGGGGGCAGCCACTTCAACAGGAAAAGACGCCGACTGTGAGAAGCAGGTACCTGCACACCCACCTACACACATATAGCAACGCACCAACATATCCACCCTCATACACCCCACACCCACATGCACCCACACCCAAACTTACACACGCACACATAAACGCACACACACACATGCAAACACACCTGTGCCGCTCTACCAGCAGGGCCAGCTGCTGAGGGGTCACACCCGACATTTGCTGCAGCAGTCCTGCCTCCCTTGCAAAGTCCTCCAGTGCTGCGCCTGTAATTGTGTGCCAGTGTATGTGCGTATGTGTGAGTGAGTGAGTGAGTGAGTGAGAGAGAGAGAGAGAGAGCGTGTGCATGTGTGAATATTAGACGAGCAGATGTATGCTATCATGGATATAGGTACGTGCGTGAATGAGTGGGTGTCTGCACGTGCGTGTGATGGAACACGAGTGAAACAGGGTAGCCTATTTGTAGCGTGCATTTCTAGCAACCTTCTCACATCTTCTCTTGCGTGTGCATGCTGAAGCCATACATTTTCTTAGCATTGCCAGGACCTCACGCCTTCCCATAACTTCAGACTCACACCAGAGTTGCGGGGTGAAATATCAAGGCCCATGGATTTTAGAGGGCGTGGAGTGGTGCAGCGTGTGAGCACTTCCCGTGGCCTCAGACTCACACCAGAGTTGCAGGGTGAATTATCACGGCCCATGAATGCTAGAGGGCGTGGATTGGTGCAGCGTGAGAGCAATGATGTCTGTATTTATACCGTGACAATTTGGCACACAGCAGAGCCGTCACACCCAGCAGCGTGACTCTGTGCAGCACCAGTGACTCGCAGCAGATTTTTATCAAGGAGAAATTTATCAAGCAGAAGCTCCAAACATTAAAACAATGATGTCTGTATTTGCACCCTGACAATTTGACACACAGCAGAGCCGTCACACCCAGCAGCGTGACTCTGTGCAGCACCGGTGACTCGCAGCAGATTTTTATCAAGGAGAAATATATCAAGCAGAAGCTCCAAAAATCAAAGCAATATGACATGATGTGGTGAATGTTTGGACTGTTTTTTTGATGGGGGCAGCAGGCAACACTGCGCAGTGCCTTGCGATCATAGGTAGTGCGGTGGGTGTGGATGATTATGTTAACGAGGGCAAAAGTGCGGTGGGTGTGGATGAATATGTCAAAAGAGGGCAAACACTGCGGGAGGGTGCACTCACAGATGGTGCGGTGGATGTGGATAATTTCTTTGATGGG
>Ga0307942_1000864_pt1 | contig 22811 bp, 22 predicted proteins | sample OrgLakmetagen175_FD_201846 | JGI IMG/M metagenome (GOLD analysis project Ga0307942, IMG submission 201846) | Saline water microbial communities from Organic Lake, Antarctica - #175 | ecosystem: Environmental > Aquatic > Non-marine Saline and Alkaline > Saline | place: Antarctica: Organic Lake... | reverse complement strand
TCTCTTTCTTGCTCATACGCGCGCGCGCACACACACACACACACACACACACACACACACACACACACACACACACACACACACACACATACACACACACACACACGCACACACACACACACGCGCACACGCACACGCACACACACACACACGCACACACACACGCACACATGCACGTGCAAAACGTTCTCTCACGCGCCCGATTGCACAGGCCCTTGCAGACACCCTGAAGCCCTTGCCCTGGCCCAGAGAAGGATTGCCACGCTGTTTACTGCACAATTAAAATACTGCTTGTCGGTTTTGGAAACAGATCTGCTCATAAGTGTAAAGATGTTTTTGTGCATGGTAGCTTATCAGCGCACAATTTAAAATACTGGTATACAGGTATGTATTCATACAAGGATGCCGTATGATGTGCAAAAAATAATGGCAGTTTAGCTTGCATAACAGAGCTTGCAGACAATATGTGAAAAGACAAATGTCCTGCTCACTTGTTTTTTTTGGTGTCTACATAGGGCAAGGGGGCTCCTTTTTCATAACTAATGTGAAGAGCAGTTTTCACTCCTGCGTAGTTTTCTTCTTCATAGGTCAAGGGGAGATAGCAAACTCTCTACTATGGGAAAACAGACCGAAAGTTACAAGTAAAAAGGGAGCAAGAGAGGCAGGCTGGAAGAAATAGGAGAAAGTAGGGGGCAACCAGGTTGATGGCAAGAAGGGCAAAACGTGTACATGAAGGTCAAGCACGGGAAGGATTGAAAGCCTGTGTACTTTGGTACCTATGTATAACAACAAAATTTAGGGAAACAGGGCTAGTAAGAAGTACAAAGGCAACGGGCTGAGGGCAAATCTAGCTATACAACCTCGAGGCACTTAACTTAAATCCACGGGAAGCTAAGAGTTAGCCAGGATAAATAAAAGTTGAGTCATTGTAATGACTGGTGCGCCAGAACCAACTCTGACACAGCCCAAGATCTCTAAAGAGTCCCCCTACAGAAGCGCAGCCGTGCCAGCACGTCAATCTCAACATTACGAGCCCAAATAGTAGGGAGACAAGAAAGGCAGCTAAAAGTCTAGACAACAAGAAATGGGCTGTTCTACTTAGGGCTGAGAGCAGGGGAAACAACCTAAAGCAAATTGGGGGGCACGCTATAGGATGGGAGCTACAGTGAAACAGCCAAGGAGCTGTTTGGCCGTGCATACACAAAAGGATGAGCCTGGCCTAGGTCAGAGAAATTGGAGGCACGACCTTAGCAAGCTGCAAAGTCCTTTACGGCTGCGAGGAGAAGATCCATTGCCCTAGTTTCTACTTCTGCAGGTTCTAAGCCTGTCCTGGCTAACATGCTAGACATCAAGCCCCTAGCTCTCAGCATGGCAGTCAGGGCAGCTAGGCACATAGCTTACCGCACTTCCTTCCTCTCTGTTTGGCATGGCTGCTCTAGCAGCCATACATGTTGTGGTAGCATTTGCACCCCCTCTGGAAGGTTGTGTTGTATGGCTTGTCTGATGGCAGAAGCTTCTGTGCACTTATTGTGCTACAGCTGTGACGGATTGCTCTGACGCAAATTTCCGCACATGTGCAAAACGCTACCAATCTGCCAATCTACCCTCAACCAACTTTGGGATACAAGAAAGGTACCCTTTTGGAACAATTTTCGCCACTTCCCAAACGCAATTAAGATATGCAGATCATTGCCATATGGAATTCTAACGGCAGAAACTGCCTTACGTACTGCCTACGACAAAAAATGGCTAAAAGAGCTTGTCAAGGAGATACCAGAGGCAAAGTGGGAAATCTATTGCGTTCATAGCGCCCCCACCCCTCTGCACTTTGCAATGAAAATGCTTCTGGTCTTATTAAAGTAGTTAACTACTAGTCAGAGACCACCATCATTAAACCCCACAAAGACCCCCAAGATAAGACGAGTACCCTGGACCGACCCCAATGCTCCGACAAAGGGACCCAAAACAGCTCCAGCCTGAACCTGATCCGTAAAGTACAAGATTAGCGGGACTGGATGATGACAGTCTAAACACGAAGAAGGGCACGACACCGGATCAGGTGTATACCACCTTGCCTAAACATTTCCCATTACGTGAACCCAAGAGGCGTAGGTAAAACCAATGCTATCTCATGTGCAGAGCTAGCAGCTGTAGCAGCCACAAATATTCACAGCTACTCGCATGGAGGATATACAGTCTTAGGTAGGTTAAGGTTACATCGCTATGTATGCCTCTGAGGGGCATCGGAAGCTTTGAAATCCTGTAATCAAACCAAAAAAGGTGCTTGAAAGAAACAAGGGAAAAGGGCTAGTAGGCACTCAGCCACAAAAGAGGCAACACTAGACACACGTTTAAAAAGGTCCTCAAACGAGTTATATTCCAATACTGAGGTGGGAAGACAAGCTGGCTCAATATGCAAAGGCTGACAAGATGTTCATGCAAACAGTCCAGCAGAATGTGTCCTCATCCTGAACAGTGTGCCTGTACCATTTGTCACAGATCCCGAGCTCATAAGGCCTTCCATTTCTGTTATGACGCATCCTTTGGACCAGAAAGCTATGGCCAGAAAGGTGAAGGCAATAAAGTGAACGGCTGAAATTGTTGGGAATATCCAAGTGAAGGTAGAGAGGCAACACAAGCTTGTGATTTCTTTTTTTGTCATCCCACCAACCAGGAGCAATCCCCAAAGGTACACCAAAATGTGTGTGATAAGTCCTCCTAATTCTGCTGGTGTGGTGAGTCTCATGTGGTGTCAAATTTGTCAAGTTCTCTCCAGCCCCCGACGATAGGTTCGTGAAGTATGAGATCAAATTGTTTCAAATTAATAGACTCACATGATCGTATGCATGGCATATATATAGAAGCTGCTGAGACGCAGGGAGATCTTGGAGCGAGTGCAGAAGTCTGATGTAATGCTCATTGGTCTAATATAATGTACACTGGTCTGATGTTATGTACACTGGCTTGATGTTATGTAAAGATGCTCTAATGTAATGTAAAGGGGGGAAAACTACGCAGGCAGTGAAAAACACTCCCCACATTAATTAAAGAAAAGGAGCCACTTTGGTACCGAGTACCGTAAAGCTCCTCCACCGCGAAAAGGAAAGGAAAAAGCAATGGGGATCAGGAGGGTTGCAGGCTTGGCCTGAAACCGGCTCCTGATGAGAGTTGATAACAATACTGGAGAGGGCACGTATAGCATGGACAAGTTTAGCAGCAAGGTTCACAGAGTGCACATGGAGCTTGGAGGCACGCTTCTTAACTCTTTAAGAATCGAGACCCGTTTCTATAAAAGGCTTCAGAGTGTGAATGTTGTAGATGGTGCCGCCCACACCCAAAAGGATGATGTGGAGAGTAACGGAGGCTCCTTGGAGAATGTTGCAAAGGTCTTTGTGCTGTTCCTTTGCGGCGCTCAGCTGGTTCTAAGGTCTGGTGTCCTCACAGTACTTGATCTCAACAAGGTGGATATCGCGCCGATTTTTGTAAAGATGATCTGATTATAATGTAAAGATGGTCTGATGTAATGTACATTGGTGGATTGAATGTCAATATGGCCTGGCGTAATGTAAGGATGGTCTGCTGTAATGTACACTGGTCTGATGTAATGTGAAGAAGAAATACAAAACACTCTGAGGAATGCATCATGGCAGTAAGATGTTGCAACATAACTGCTCAAATAAGCAGTCTGTAGGGGGGCTGATAAGTAGCAAGCAAAAAGGAAAAAGAGCAATTATCCAATAATCAAAACAAATATGAGAGGGCCAAGGGAAAGAGCGTGCAGTTCGTTGGCACGCACTTCCTCTTTTAAAATGGTTGCAAACAAAAAATCCCAATACAATACGTCCCGGTTGTCGCTGCTGCCGTTGCAACTAACTTCCCTCCATAACAACTAACAATAGCCAACAGTGAAATCATTTGCTTTGCACATTATGAATTTAACCCTTCCAGGAGCCGTAGATCAGCTTAAAAGACTCAAAGGATATCTGAAGCAACTTGTTAAGCACGATATGAATCATGTGCTAGTCTGTCTAAGATCAACCTCAATGACATGCAGAAGACTCGATATCACTCACCACCACTCTGAGTGTTGGCTAGCACATCAACAGAGCAGTGCACAACTGCAGGAAACAAGAGTGCAACGCAGATGCAGCACGCCTGATTTGTCTTTGCGATGCAAGTTTGGACCAGGGCTCGAGTTCAGGCAAGTTTGGACATTATCCCTTTCCACAAGTTTGGCCACACGTTTGGACACAAGTTCAAAAGCTAACGTGCAAGTTTGGACAAGGGCTCGAACTCGGGCAAATTTGAACTTCTGTCCACAAGTTTGGACACACATTTGGACACAAGTTCGGAAGCAAACGTACGTGCAAGTTTGGTTAATTTCTTGCATCCCCAAACGTGTCGTACTCAAGTCTAAACAAGATCACAAAAACAAGACACAAAATACACTAACAACAGCAACAGTGATAATGGGGGTTCTGGAAGGGGGGTTACTGGTAGAGCGACTGGCTTCAGGAGGGCTAGGCGCAGGCCGGATCGCATGGCTGACAACCCGCCGGATCCTCATTAGTCTCTGTTGTTTCTCTATTTTGTCTTTCAATGGGGCTCTGGCTAGTGCGAGCCTTTCCTTAATGCACGCTGGTGACTTCCAGTGTAGACTTTTACTTTTTAACTTCTTGACTGAAGGCCTTTCCTTTGTAAACCCTTTCCGCTGCTTGCAGGGCACAGCTTTTTTCTTACGGCTTATGGGTGAAGTTGGTTGTCCACCATCAAAAGACAAAGCTGTTGCATGAGTGAAAAGAATGGAAACACGGTAAAGAAAATGGGTTTCAAAACAATATATTTCTGCTGTACTGCCGCAACCTGTAGCACAGAAGCTAGCTAAAAAGAATGGAGCAGACACATGAGATCAGCACACACATACTATTACCAATTTATTTGTGTTGAAATACGGAAACGGCACAGGTGCTGTGCACTGCTTCATCAATAAAAGGATAGCGCAACACACTATACCCTTGCGAAGCCAACAACTTAAGCAGGCGTCCTTTTTGCATGCAAACACTAAAGAATCAGCACTGAATTGTAATCACAAAGTTCCAGTGTTGAGACACATCCGATGGAGCAGGGAAACAGCATGTGTGGACCCGGTAGGATGTTTCATGCATTTCAGAAAGCACACAGACATATTGGGCAACCCTGTTGCTTGCAGCAGCCATACAGGCAAGGTATATAACAGGGGAGCTAAAGAAGTACATTCGTTCATTTCTATGATGGCACTTGAATTTTGCATCTTGATGATCTAAAAATAGGTGTTATATTGTGCGTGACATGGGGTACGCACGAGTGTGTTAACATGCGCAGTGGGGCGCCATGGTACGTGCGTACCTACACACTTGAATGATCAAAGCAAAGGTATAGAGGGGAGAGAGGAGGAGGAAGATCAGAGGACCACCCACATAGCTCAGCCTTTATAATGCACAAACACAATGTACATACATGCACCACGCCTTCCTCCTCTTTTCCCTCCCTCTTTCTGCGCCTTTTAAGTAGAAACAAACACACGTTCTAGCATTACATATACTGAAACCCCACTACCGATAACGAGTGGGCAGATCCGTTAAATGCCAATGACACACATATCTCCGCCTGTGCATACATAAACGCGCCCGAGCATGGCCGGCACACACAGACACAGACACAGACACACGCACGCACGCAAACAGTCACAAAAATACACACATACACCCACACCCACACACACACACACACGCACGCACGCAAACAGTCACAAACACACACATACACCCACACCCACACCCACACACACCACAAAGGACACGTGCAGGCTGTCAGAACAGCTTGCGTCAAAGGTCCTAACACCATTCACATGTTCGGGCCAGCAAAGTGGAGGAGGGAGAGAGCAATGTAGTGGGCAGCAACCCTTATAAGTACACAAGACATCAACACCAGCACGGTCAGCCGTGCCTCATTGCCTCACAAAGCAGCTCCACGGCCTTTCAACCTTTACCACATGTAGACTCAACAAATAATCCGTGAGTGCGTGTGCGTGCATGCGTGAAAAACATGTACACATACATGCCTACCTACTTTACACACATGCATGCTGGGTCTTGTGCACATCCACGTGCACAACCTGCTCGTGAGGGTTCTCTCCTCACGCCATACTCTCAAGACAGAGAGACGAGTCACGAAGCCACATCATGCCCTCTCACACACACACACACACACACACGCACACACACATTTACACATAGACACACACACACACCGCATTGCTTCTCTCTGTTGTTCTACACCCTCACAGAGGTGGAGCTTATTTCTCTCACATGACACGTTACTAATGCCACCTTGCACTCTCATGCACACCACAGTGCTGCCATGCACAGCACAGTGCACACCACAGTCATGCACACCACAGTCATGCACAGCACGGTGCGCACCACAGTCATGCACACCACAGTGCTGCCATGCACAGCACATTGCACAGCACAGTGCACACCAGTCATGCACACCACAGTGCTGCCATGCACAACACAGTGCACACCACAGTCATGCACACCACAGTGCTGCCTTTTAAGTTGGAAGTGCAGTTGGTGGTGCAGACAAATCACACCAACACACGCTGCAGATGACTTAATTCTACGTGCGGCCCTGTCGAAAGCTTGCACGCCATGGCTTGACAAAGGAAAGCATGCATAGACGCATACACGTGCAGATGAGGCCTGACAAAGGAAAGCATGCATAGACGCATACACGTGCAGATGAGGCCTGACAAAGGAAAGCATGCATAGACGCATACACGTGCAGATGAGGCCTGACAAAGGAAAGCATGCATTGACGCATACACGTGCAGATGAGGCCTGTCTACAACTGAGTCCATGCACTTGGGGAAGTAGCGCCACCATCTCTTCCGCAACAGCGAAGGCGTGTCAGAAAGGTCGCAGCCGTCTGATCCCCGTGCATGAGGAAGACTTGGAAGCAGCATACGGTTCACTCCAGGTGCATGGGGAAGGTGATTTGAGGCCGCAGCCGCCTACTCCACGTGCGTGAGGATGACTTGCAGCATCAGGTTCCCCGGTGGCATGACAAAGCGTTGCAAATCAGCAATGCTCTCCACAGGCTGCGCATGGGATACGTGTGTGTGTGTGAGCGTGTGTGTGTGTATGTGTGTGTGTGTGTGTAGGTGTGTGTGTGCGTGTGCGAGTGTGTGTGTGTGTGTGTGTGTGTGTGTGTGTGTGCGTGCGAGTGAATGTGATTTGCAGTTGTGCCATGTTTGCTCCTCCAGAAAGCTTGCTGACTCCTTCCCCTGTTTTCCTTTCCTAAAATCTTAATAAATCTTCCACTGTACGCAATTTCTATCTGTCACCGTCTGTTTTTTTACATCTTAAACTTGTACGCACGTTCATGGGGATTGAATACATTCAACTAGGAACACTGTCTTATGTTTGTGCTAAACTTGCATTGAGTTCTGACCAGGGAACTTCAGGGCGTTTGAAAAACCTTTGGTTCGCCCTCAGCTAAAATTGTCTTTTGTGCGGGTCGCCCTCAGCTGGTTTTCTAAAAAGTGAAGAAATGTGCGGGTGAGGTTCAATTTTTTTGCCTGGGCTGCTGAAGCTGCCCAGGCTGTGGACAGCTTATACGTGCGAGCATCTAAACCTTACATTGCGCATGCACACGCACGCACGTGCGCACATGCACAGCAAAGACACGCACGCGCATATGTGCACACGCACATGCACACACAGGCAGTGGAATGTGTACATCAAATCAATCTTCTTTCTGTGAGCACGCACACGACGCATGCACATACAAGCACACACACATACGCACGCACATGCGTATGTGCACACACACATTCATGTACAGGCAGTTAAACGTTTTGACATTCACAATTGCATTTTTGTGAGCATGCACAACGCAGGCACGCACGGGCACACGCACACGCATATATACATGCACACACAGGATTTGAACTTGCACATCCATGCTATTATATTGTGAGCAAACACATGTATGCACGCGCATCCACTCACGTACGCACCTATGCATCACACATATGCGTATGTGCACACGCACCTACATATACACGCAGCATGCGCATGCACACAAAGTATGCACGCATACACCCATCACGCGCACAAGTGCTCCTGAGCAACATGAAACTGCACCCCCTGCTGCTTCTGCTGCTGCTGTAGGTGCTGCAACTCTTGCTGCTGCTGCTGCTGCTGCATGCTCTTGAGGGAGATTGGCCTCTCTCTCATCATCACTTTAGCAAGCCGCAGGGCAAGGCCAAAATTTGCTTAATAAGTGTGGCGCCCACACGGGCTGAAGTTCCCTGGTTCTGACGGCATCTGCTGCCTCCTACCTCTTCTTCCTTCTTCTTTTCCTTTCTTACTTGCTACGCTCACACTCAATTCAACCCGCATCCAATGTAAGTCGAGCGCTCGAGGCAGCCGCGCAACGCTTCCTCAAATGATTGCGTGGTCTGCGCAGATGCCTGACAGGCCTGCCACCGTCACACACTGCGTAGGCCTGCAATCATTCCTCTAGTACTTTCAGTAGTATCACCCATATCCACCACAAAAGACCCTAACCTCCTTCTGATAACTTGAGCCCTGTTTTCTCGATCATATTCTACACCCCCAGTCTCCTCACAATATATGTGCTCCTGTATCCAGAGGGGCTGATTGAGTAAACACCCTTCCTTTCTTTCCATTCAGGGATTCATCAATTAGTGTCGCGCTTTCCACAGGAACATGGAATGTGAATTTGTGCACTCGTCAACCACATGGTTTGTTCACTCCATTTCTTACGCAATCGTTGTTCTTTAGCAGAAAAACTCTGGAACACAGAGATCGAGTTTATGGTGCACCGGCTGTCAGACACAGACACAGACACAGACACAGACAGACACAGACACAGACACAGACACAGACACAGACAGACACAGACACAGACACACACAGACACAGACACAGACACAGACACAGACACAAATACAGACACAGACACAGACACAGACACAGACACAGACAAAGACACACAGACAAATGCTTGAAAAGAAAGGCATTGCTGCTTGCACACGTGCCTCACCCACGACTGGAAATTATCAAGGTCGGCTGCATTGAGATCTGTCAGATCTACAGAACACACACACACGCACACACACACACACAACACACACACACACACAAGGTCGGCTGCATTGAGATCTACAGGTCAGATCTACAGAACAGTGCTGAGCTTGAAAGCCCTCAGTAATAGAGTGCAGAACTTGGGAGCTTTTGAAGAGCATACCCAATTTGGGCTCTAGTTACCTCCCCCCTGTGTAATGTCAAAAATGTTAAGTTATTCTATTACGCAGCATGCGCAGCTGATTTCCCCGTCATTCATGAATATTCATGCCCCCGTCTCTTCGTAACATTTTGCGCCTTGACATCCTCATCACAACATTTCAGACCCCAGCTTCTTGCAGCATTTTACACGCCAGCGTCTTCTGCTCACCTCCCCTCACCCCACTTAATCTATTCTCTCTTCTCACTCTCCTCACCCCACTTGATCTATCCTCTCTCCTCACTCTTCTCTCTCCCCTCTCTCCTCTCTCTCCTCACCCCACTTGCCCAATAGATGACAGAAGAGAGAAGAGTCCTTACACGGACACTACCCACATCTTGCACTTACGACATCTTCAACAAACGAAACAATGTCATCTAGCGACATGCGCCCACCCTTCGTCCGTTGCAGATAAAGGAAATGTTCAGGTCCTCTCCGTTTTCCAAATCAAGGTCTCCTCTTCGTTTTCCAGGTCAAGGTCTCCATTACCACCAGCTAACACTTTTGTTGTCATTGTTGCCTCCAAGCCAGACCGGACGCGATTGAAAGCAGTGGAACCTGTCCTCCCACCCCTTTTGTTGTCATTGTTGTCTCCAAGACAGACTGGACGCAATGGAAAGCAGTGGAACCAGCCATCCCACCACTCCCTCTCTCGTCACATCCCTCTGCTTTTTTCTGCGGGTCAAGGTGTACCAAAGCAAGCCATGCCCCTCACATTTTCTGCCTCCGCACCTCAACCGATCCCTGCAGTTCTGTTACGTTTGCATCGTGAGATGACGGTGGATTATTTACAAGAAAATAAAAAAAGATAAAACCCACCACTCCCTCTTTCGTCACACCCCTCTGCTTTTTCCTGAGGGTTACGTTATACCATACCAAGCCACGCCTCTCACCTTTCCTGCCTCCGCACCTCAACCGACCTCTGCAATTTATCGCGCCTCCTTACTCCTGCCCATTTCAGTTAAAGACAGTGCAAGGATCGCCCCAGCCACTATGCCTCCTGCACAACTTCACACCACTGTGCCTCACTACAACCACTATGCCCCCAGCACAACTTCACACCACTGAGCCTCACTACAACCACTATGCCTCCTGCACAACTTCACACCACTGTTCCTCATTACACACTATGCCTCCTGCTCAACTTCACACCACTGAGCCTCACTACAACCACTATGCCTCCTGCATAACTTCACACCACTGCTCCTCATTACAACCACTCCTGTGCACTCATAACCACAGACAATCCAGAGGCCAGGAAACCAACGTGGCCAGCACGTGTCTCTGCCAAAGCTGAGTGTACCTTAGCGGTTCATTAGTGGAACGCACACTCTGTTCCTGTGCATTAGGAATCACGAACATTTGACAGGAGAAGTACACACACGTGCGCAAACACACACACACACACACGCACACACATACTCACACACTCAACACACACCTGAGTGCAGCCAAAGAAGTTGTTCCATCCATAGCCTACGCCCTTGCGGATGATGCCACGCTGTATCTGGCGACTAATCTTGCCACCCGCACGGTTGCACGCTACGGAGCCGCTCACCTGCGCGCATGCATGCAAGAAAAAACAATTCGAAGCTCAACACATTTTCTTGCCACCCGCACGGTTGCACGCTACGGAGCCGCTCACCTGCGCGCATGCATGCAAGAAAAAACAATTCGAAGCTCAACACATTCTCTTGCCACCTGCACGGTTGCACGCGGAAGAGCCACACGCATGCGCACATGCATGAAATAGAGAGATTTAAAGCTCAACACATGGCCTTGCCACACTCGCACACAAGCACAGCCCAAAGCTCAACGCATACAACTTGCCCAAAATGTGTTGCGAGCTGCACGGTCGTTGGGCTTTGACTTTTCCTGCTTGCGAGCATGATCATTAAAAAGCTTAACACTGCTCAACAGTTCCAAGCCCAACACATGAATTAACCAACACATGATCTTCCAACACATGATCTTCCAACACATGATCTTCCAACACCTTCCAACACATGATCTTCCAACACATGATCTTCCAACACATGATCTTCCAACTCATGATCTTCCAACACATGACCTTCCATCACATGATCTTCCAACACATGATCTTCCGAAGCAAGCACAAATCGTGCAAGCACAGTTATCATCAGAACACAGACCTTATTTATGCCCCTCCCTACACATTTCGAATTTTAGAATTAGCCTGTCATCTCAGAGATGTGGGTCTGGATTGTTTGCTCTGAACGCTGCACGACTGTCGTAAAAGGGAGACAAAACAAAAAAGCATGCAAATGACCACCACATGCATGACTGCCTTCAGTGGGCCGTCGTGCAGGTACACACCCAGCTGATTCAGCATTGGAAGGCTCACGCTTGCAGCACTCAAACACACACACACACACACACACACACACACACACACACATCTTCCTCCCCCAAACACACACACACACCTTCCACCCACCTCAACCACCACATGCATGATTGCCTCTAGTGGGCTGCCGTGATGCAGGCCCACACCTGCCCACACACATATCTTCCTCCCCCAAACACACGTACACACCTCTACACACACACAATCACACCTTCCACCCACCTCAACCACCACATGCATGACTGCCTCTAGTGGGCTGCCGTGATGCAGGTACACACCCAGCTGCATAGTTTCCAGGTCCATCGCTAATTCCAGCAGCCACCAAACGCCTGACCTGTGGTCGGACCCGAGCAAACATAGTTCAGATGGAAATTTGCACTTGAACTTGTGTGTTTTGCATGTGTGTGTGTGTGTATGTATGTGTGTGTGTATGTGTGTGGTGTGTGTGTGTGTGTGTGTGTGTGTGTGTGTGTGTGTGTGTATGTGTGCGCGTGCGTACGTGCGTGCAAAACACTTGTGTGCATGTGCAGGAGTTTGTGTGTGTGTGTATGTGTGTGTGTGTTACCTGTAGTGCATGTGGCTGAAGATGCTGACGTGCTCATCTGTCAAGTTTCGCCGGCTGTTGCCCAAAGATTCCGGACCCCCTGCGTATCACATAAGCAAGCGGTTTGATGAGCAATGTCATTCCTCCGTATGCTGATTATTACACGAGAGTTGTGAGAGGTCTACATTTCTGATTGACGCCATTGCAACTGTCACCACACGAGGAAGTTGTGAAAGAGTACACTCAATGTTTGGTCATTGTGGTTTGACCGCACAAGCCACTGTAAGAGAACAAAATCTCCACATAACACACACAAATACACAAACAAATCTCCACATAACACAAATACACACATACACACACGTGCACACGTGCACACACACACACACACACCTGCAGCAGGCCCCTTCACAGCAGAAGACGCCAAACTGCCCTCCAAGGAGGGCCTCACAGGATGAATGCCCGCCTCCTGCGCAGACTTGTGCGCGTTGTTGATGAGCTCCATGAGCATCGCCTCAGGCACCGCCCACTCCATGGTGCTGCGCTTCTGAAGCATGGACATTGGCAGCAGCTTGCGCGGGGGGCCACACCTGTGTGTGTGTGCGCGCGTGTTATGTGTGTGTATGTGAGTGTGCGTGCGTGTCTGTGTGTGCGTGTGTGTGCGTGTGTGTATGTGTGTGTATGCGTGCATGTATGCGTGTGTGTGTGTGTCTGTGTGTGTCTGTGTGTGCATGTGTATGCGTGCATGTATGCGTGTGTCTGTGTGTGTGTGTCTGTGTGTGTATGTGTATGCGTGCATGTATGCGTGTGTGCATGTGTGTGTCTGTGTGTGTATGTGTATGCGTGCATGTATGCGTGTATGTGCATGTGTGTCGTGTGTGATAATATCAGGGCATGTGTGTCGTGTGGGCATGTGTGTCGTGTGGGCATGTGTGTCGTGTGTGATAATATCAGGCTTGTGCAAGTACGGTCAGACGGTACGGTACGATTTGGACTTTTCTTAAAATACGGCTCTTAGGGTATTTTGATGACCGTACTTAACCATCTAGACGGTAAACTACGGTACAATGAACGGTACGGTGCCAAGCTGGCACTGCCCGTGCAAAAATGGCCTCAGAATGGCCTCTCCGCCCCAAAACCTCCCATTTTTGCTCCCCGGTGTGCTCCTCCCATGTGCTGACGCCACACGATGCTTCCCTGGACGACCCTGAGACTGGGTTGGGGCTGCATCAGCTCGGGGGAAGGGCTCAGCAGCTGGCTTGCATGGAAACTCAAAAGTTGGACGCAGTACTTGATTCCTGCTTGATAATTTGTGTTTAATTGGAAATGTTATGGGCCGAAATTGGAGCCAAACGGCCATTTTACGGTCAAAATCGTACTGTATGGTTGCACCGTCCTTGTACGGATGGGACCGTACTTTTTAAACAGACCGTACTAGCACCGTCTTGTACGGTGCAAATACGGTACGGACCATCTAGACGGTCAAAAAAGCCAAAAGACGGCATAGTAGCACAAGCCTGGACACTATATATGTGTGTGCGCATGTGTGTTTGTGTGTATGTGTGTATGTGTGTATGTGTGCGTGTATGTGTGCGTGTGTGCATGTGTATGTATGTGTGTGTGTATGTGTGTGTGTGTGTGCATATGTGTGGGTGTAAGTGCACGTGTTAATATTGTGGATGCATGAGTTCCTTGCTTGCCCTTACTTAGACCCCCTACTCCACCACCTACAGGAGCTAGCTTGAAGCTGAGCAGAAAAAAACAGTCAGGGTACGCTTGGATTCTAGCCTCAAGCAGGTGCGAGGTATGTGGCAAGTATGGGCTCTATCATCTTCCCAATCTTACACCATACAGTCTTGAACCACACCCACCACAGGAACACAGAAAGGCTGAGCAGACCCACCACACGGGAGGCAGACCAGAGTGCAGCTCCGATTCCAGCCTCAAACAATTGCGAAGGATACCTAAACCCACTCTTACACCATACACTCCTGAACCACACCCACCACAGGAACATAGAAAAGCTGAGCAGACTCACCACACGGGAGGCAGGCCAGAGTGCAGCTCCGATTCCAGCCTTGCATCCTTGCGTGCGCCTATCAGGGCACCGACCACGTTGTAGTGATCAAGTGCACCTCGTCCTGCCTGCGAGCAAAAATGCAAAGGCGAGCGAATGAAAATCTAGTGCACCTCGTCCTGCCTGCATGCAAAAATGCAAAAGCAAGCGTGAAGTTTTGAGTGTTTGTATGCCACATGCGAATGAGATCCAGTGCACCTCGTCCTGCCTGCAAGCAACAATGCAAAGGCAAGCGTGGAGTTTGAGTGCTTGAATGCCACATGCGAATGAGATCTAGTGCACCTCGTCCCGCTTGCAAGCAACAATGCAAAGGCGAGCGTGGAGTTTGAGAGTTTGTATGCCACATGCGAATGAGATCTAGTGCACCTCGTCCCGCTTGCAAGCAACAATGCAAAGGCAAGCGTGGAGTTTGAGTGTTTGTATGCCACATGCGAATGAGATCTAGTGCACCTTGTCCTGCCTGCAAGCAACAATGCAAAAGCGAGCGTGGAGTTTGAGTGTTTGTATGCCACATGCGAATGAGATCTAGAGCACCTCGTCCTGCCTGCAAGCAACAATGCAAAGGCAAGCGTGGAGTTTGAGAGTTTGTATGCCACATGCGGATGAGATCTAGTGCACCTCGTCCTGCCTGCATGCAAAAATGCAAAAGCGAGCGTGGAGTTTGAGTGTTTGTATGCCACATGCGAATGAGATCGCGTGCACCTCGTCCTGCTTGCAAGCAACAATGCAAAGGCAAGCGTGGAGTTTGAGAGTTTGTATGCCACATGCGGATGAGATCTAGTGCACCTCGTCCCGCTTGCAAGCAATAATGCAAAAGCAAGCGTGGAGTTTGAGTGTTTGTATGCCGCATGCGAATGAGATCGCGTGCACCTCGTCCTGCCTGCAAGCAAAAATGCAAAAGCGAGCGTGGAGTTTGAGAGTTTGTATGCCACATGCGAATGAAATCGCGTGCACCTCGTCCTGCTTGCAAGCAATAATGCAAAAGCAAGCGTGGAGTTTGAGAGTTTGTATGCCACATGCGAATGAGATCGCGTGCACCTCGTCCTGCCTGCAAGCAACAGTGCAAAAGCGCGCGTGGAGTTTGAGTGTTTGTATGCCACATGCGAATGAGATCGCGTGCACCTCGTCCTGCCTGCAAGCAAAAATGCAAAGGCGAGCGTGGAGTTCTGAGTTCCATTATGCCACGTGTGAACATGATCAGGCACGCCCCATCCTGCCTGTCAGTATTATGACTTGAGAAATGTCTGAAATTCTAAATGCTTGTACGCCACGTGTGAACATGATCAGGCACGCCCCATCCTGCCTATGAGCAATATGACTAGGAAACGTGTGATATTTGGAACCAGCCTCGGCAAATGGGGCGGCTACCCAGTCTGAAAGTCATGCGAACTTTCTCCATGCTTCTCCATCTGCTACATTAAACACCACTGATCTGGTGTCATGTCAAGCGATATCACTCTGCTCCACATTTCCTCAATCAATGCAGGTGTAACCCTTTCCCACCTGAGACCACGGCATGTGGGGCAGCACCCCCAGCCTGAACCTTGTGCAATAAACCCCCAATGCAAACCCCCATTACAAGCCCCCAATGCAATAAACCCCCAGCCTGAAACTTGTCCTCATCCATCTACCACACCAAACATCACTGATTTGGTGTCGTATCGTGTCACACCAAACATCACTGCTTTGGTGTCATTTCAAGCATTATCAAACTGCGCCACTCTTTCAACTGAATCACTGCCCCACTCTTTCAACTGAATCACTGCGTTCAACTGATTCACTGAACTCTTTCAACTAATCACTCGTTCAACTGATCACTCTTTCAACTGATCACTCGTTCAACTGAGTCACTGAACTCTTTCAACTGATCACTCGTTCAACTGAATCACTGAACTCTTTCAACTGATCACTCGTTCAACTGATCACTCGTTCAACTGATCACTCTTTCAACTGATAACTCGTTCAACTGAGTCACTGAACTCTTTCAACCGATCACTCGTTCAACTGAATCACTGAACTCTTTCAACTGATCACTCGTTCAACTGATCACTCTTTCAACTGATCACTCGTTCAACTGATAACTCGTTCAACTGAGTCACTGAACTCTTTCAACTGATCACTCGTTCAACTGGATCACTGAACTCTTTCAACTGAATCACTGCGCCACTCTTTCAACTGAATTACTGCAATCCCTATTTAAGCGTAACCCTCTCCCACCTGAAACCACGGCATGTGGGGCAGCACCCCCAGCCTGAAGCTCGTGCTGAGATGCTTTACGCGAATGAGTCCAGGCAGTTGGGTGTAATCTTGTGGGGTGCATGTAGAGCCGTTGGGGCCGTACACCTGGACACACACGCGCACACAGTTTTAATCTTGTGGGGTGCATGTGAAGCCGTTGGGACCGTACACCTGGGCACACATAACACACAATTTTAATCTTTTGGGCGCATGCAGAGCCATTGGGGCCGTGCACCTGGGCACACATAACACACAGTTTTAATCTTTTGGGGTGCATGTGAAGCCGTTGGGGCCGTACACCTGGGCAGGAATGCGCACACAGGCTGCTGCTTGATGTGTGCTGGAGCACGAGTGTCAATGCGGCACAAGTGTAGTCTAACAAGTTTGAACGTTAAGGCGATCCACTGCAGCCAAAGACAAACACGCACGCAAACACAACAATTCAGTGTGTCAAAGCATGTGTGTTCCTGCAACGTGGGTGTGGTTTTTTGCCGGTTTAAATGCAAAGCTGATCTGCATAGACTAAAAAATGCATGCAGAAACAACGCTTACGTGACATGTAGTTTTATGCCTCAAGAACTACGTGTGTCACAGAAATGTTGTTTTTGCAGGTGTGCACATGGAGCTGCGAGGGCACATGCATACACAGATGCAGGCACACAGTGTGTGTGCACACCGACTTATCAGGGGTGTGGGCAACTCAGGTAAGGGGTGTTTGTTACAGTCTTGGGGTTGTGAGCATGTTGCTAGCTATAGCTTTAAAGTACTCTGTCACGATATTCATAGGGTTGGCCAGAACCGTATATATACACCATATATGACCGTGTATTTGGTGATTTTCCTGCCAAAATTACCGTATATACACCGTATACCGTCCGTTCACGATCACTTCGTGACCACACTTTCAAAAAAATAATTATAATTACAATTTTAGTTCGTGAGGGGGTTTGGGGATTAATTTTTGAGTTCGAGGGCACTTCGGGAGGGCCCTGCCGGGGAATATTTTTTGAGTTCGAGAGCCCCCCTGTGAATGCTGCCTGTTCACTGCTACTGCTGTCTGTTATGGCTGAAGCTGTGGCTGAGGCTGAAGCTGAGGCTGTGGCTGAGGCTGAAGCTGTGGCTGATGCTGCAAAGTGCTCAGAAGCAGGGAAGGCGCGCTTGGAGCCTCATTTCGACTTTCACCCTCAAAACCACTATAGATAATTAATTTATTACTTCGGAGTCAGTTCGGAGAGGCCTCCAAGAATTAATAAAAATTTTCGTTTTCTGGCCAAATAATTATTTAATTTCCGAAGTGATCGTAAACGGACGGTATATAATTTACATAGGATTGGCCAGAGCCATATATATACGGTGTAGGTACGGTATTCCTTGCAGGGATGTCATCAAAAACATGGTCATATACGGCGTATATATACGGCTCTGGCCAACCCTAAAACATACGCGTACACACGCACGCACGCAAGCGCACACGCACGCACGAGGCTGAGCAATAAGAAGTTGTGTTTGGTATCATCGCTATTTTCTTGTCCACACCCACATGCACACCCACACCCACACTCGGATAAATTACGCTTAAACTAAAAGGGAGCCTTACTTACACGCGTCAACTAAGTGCACAAATTTGTGTGTATTCAAAGGGTTGGCCAGAACCGTATATGACCGTATATCTGGTGATTCCCTGCCAGAAATACCGTATACCTATACACCGTATAAATATGTGGTTCAGGCCAACCCTACGTATTCACGAAGGCCACCTCAGACAAAAGCCGGCGGGGTTATTTAACATACAGGGCACGCTCAAAATTTACTTACATAGTACTAAGCAGCTGGTCATCCCACTCACACTTGCATCGCAGGATGCGTCACTTGAGCCCCATGTAAGGGCCAGAATGCTCAACACACTCACGCACACAGGCCCACAAACTACACACTAACGGTTACCAACAAAGACGGCTGCACATCCGCTCACCTGCATTGTGTGAAGCGCTCCCTGAGCTTAAAGCAGGGGCCCAAATGCTCAGATTCCTCACACACAGGGCAAGACAGGAGGGCACAGGCTGTGTATCTCGTGTAGGTGCTGCCGTAGCGCCCCCCTCATAACTCCTCTGCCTTTCTTCGTGCTGCGTGCCCTGACACTGTTCTTGCTGCTGCTGCTGGCACTGCTGCTGCTGCTGCTGCTGTAGCTCTAGCTGAAGCGGTGCTACCCCAAACCTCTCATATAGTGCCTGATCCTGCTCTCTCTGCTGTTCCTGCCGTTCCTGCTGCTCTTCCTGCTGCTGGTCGTGTGTATCCAGGGCCTCGTTGAGCTGTGAGATGCGGCTGGCTGCACCCAGCAGAGTGGACACCTTCCCTGTGTGTGCGCATGCGTGTTTGTGTGTGCGCATGTATGTGTGTGTGTGTGTGTGTCTGCACCCAGCAGAGTGGACACCTTCCCTGTGTGTGCGCATGCGTGTTTGTGTGTGCGCATGTGTGTGTGTTTGTGTGTATGTGTGTGTGTGTGTGTGTGTGTGTGTGTGTGTGTGTGGCTGCACCCAGCAGAGTGGAAACCTTCCCTGTGTGTGCGCATGCGTGTTTGTGTGCGCATGTGTGTGAGTGTGTGCACGTGCGTGTGTGTGTGTGTATGTATGCATGTGCGTGTGTGTGTTCAAACAACATTTATGTCAAGAAAATGGTAAGCAATGCAAGCAAGGGGAATAACAGAAGCACAAATGAGCTGCAGCATGCAATAGAAGCACAAATGAGCTGCAGCATGCAATAGAAGGACAAATGTTTTGCAGCATGCAACAGAAGCACAAATGAGCTGCAGCATGCAATAGAAGCACAAATGTTGTGCAGCATGCAACAGAAGCACAAATGAGCTGCGGGATGCAACGGAAGCACAGATGTTGTGCAGCATGCAACAGAAGCACAAATGTTGTGCAGCATGCAACAGAAGCACAAATGTTGTGCAGCATGCAACAGAAGCACAAATGAGCTGCAGCATGCAACTGCTGGGATAGGCTAGCAGTCAAGGTGATTGACTGAAGGCTGTTTCCCATTGCAACCTTAAATGCGATTGGTGGCACCCGGCAAACAAAATTAATTGAAGGCCGTTTCTCATTGTAGCCTTGAATGCAATCATTTGCACCCGGCTTAGTGGCACAGCTCATGTTTCAAAAAATATGAACACAATAAGATGTTTTCAAGAGCTTCAAAATCCAGGAGGTGCCCTGTCAACACACAAGACGCTGCCATATGACGTCCCTATCGCGCAGGAGCTGAGGTCGGCACAATTTCATCACAGTGTCACTTTGCACACCCATTTTCACAGAAGCACATGTAAATGCACCCACAGATTGAACATGCTTACACATTCACACGCATCTGATAGGCCCACATCGCATCACACGCATCTGATAGGCCCACATGCATCCACAGCTTGGACATGCCTACACATTCACACGCGTCTGATAGGCCCAGTAAAGAGGTCGAAGAGTCGATGAAGGGAAGTTAAGAATATGAATGGGACTTTTGCCGTTTCTGCACCAACTTACACGCCACTTGCACAAGCCGTGTGCACTCAACGGACACGCACCTGAAAGTCCCAGCAGAAAAGCCAAGAAGTTGATGAAGGCGTTTTGGAGTAGGATTGCAGCTTCTGTTACACATGCACAGACACATGGTCCAACCATACATGCAGCGTGCGTTCAACGGACACACACGCACACACACGCGCGCACACACACACACACACACACACACACACGCGCGCGCGCACACACACACACATGCGCGCGCACACACACACACACACGCACACACACACACACACACACCTGAAAGGCCCAGCAGAGAGGTCAAGGAGTAGATGAAGGTGAGGAGCAGGAATGAGGCCTTTGCCACACGCGCAGCCACATCTCCTGGGCTACCTGCCTCTGCAGGATCAACCGTGTACGTCCTATTCGCCAGACCCTCTGGTGGGCTGCTTCCTATAACAGGATCCCTCTGTGTGTGGGCCCTTCTTTGTTGTAAGTTCCCAGACTCCTCACCCTGCTGCTGCTGCTGCTGCTGTGGATGATTTTGCCCTGGGTACAAATTTTCTTGTGGATATTTTTCCTGCTGCTGCTGTTGAGTAGGTGCGTGCACGTGCGAGAGACGCCGATGCTGCTCTTGCTGGTACTGCTGCTGCTGCTGCTGCTGCCGCTGGTGGTGGTAAGGGTAGCTGCTGTCAGAGAACAGAGGAAGCAGAGAGGCTGGAACGGATGTGGACGTCACGGAGGAAGCTGCGGCAAACAAACCTAATGCTGCAGCCGCATGCCCTGGAGCATGTTTCAGCATTGAAGCACCTGCACACATGTTCATGAGGCACAGACTTATCGTATGAATGGGCTGCTGAAACAGGATGTGACAGTTACCATTATGAGCGCTGTTGAGCACTGGGTTCCGAGAGTATGACTAGGCATGTATAAATGGTGTGTGTGTGTGTGTGGCAGCGTGTCCTGGGCGTTTTTGAGCATTGAAACAGGTGTTGTACAACTCTTTATTTTGCGGTACACATGGGGTTGGCCAGAACCATAAATATACAGTGTATATACGGTATATTTGTATATTTGGCAGGGAAATCACAAAAGATACGGTCATATACAGTGTATATATACGGTTCTGGCCAACCCTACGCATACACATGCGAGTCTATTTCCATGCCTACACCACACTCATAAATGTCTCTGGTGTGCAAGTCCTCCGCTATGTACCTTTCAGTGCCTAAAGCTCTCTAAGTAACAAAAAACCGGTCCGAAAGTAACATACAACATGACAAAGCCGTTGGAAACGAGGCCGGACGTTCTGATTGAGAATCAGACTGAGGACGCAGGACATACCATGCTCATGCTTCTTGGCTTGAGAAAGCGTGCGCAGAAAAATGTGGGCACACGTGCGCATGCAATGAAGCATACACAGCTGGAAATAAAATAACGGTGCTCTTGGTGCCGCATGCTCATCGACGGTGGGCACACGTGCGCATGCATTGACGCATACACAGCTAGCCGTAAAAGGGGGACCTCACGAACAAATTGTTCAAAGGCGGAGCAGAATTTGAGCGTGATGTTTGTGTAACAGACATGAGTCACGTGTGTCAAAAGAGGCTACGTAGGCAGAAAATACTGTTCACCAAACAAAGTAAGGAAAAGGAGCCCCAACTACTTAACAGGAACACGTTGCACCACACACTCAGCCGAGCCCACATCTGTAATAAGGCGCTGCAGCAGTTGTGCTTGCATTCAGTTTGCCTTGCACTCTTTTTAAAAACACACCCTTACAGTGCACAACAGTGATCGCGTCCTGTGCCCTGTGTTCACAGCCGTGCGCCCCTTTTAAAAACAATTGCATCTTTGAATTGCATAACAGTGATCGCATCCTGTGCCCTGTACAAACGGCCTTGCGACTCTTTCTGTAAGATGCATCTATGATGCCCACATCTAGAAGGTACAATGACATCAGTCACATTCTGTAGAACAATACACTCACATTGCACAGTGACAAGCCCACATCCTGTATACATAACCTTCAACCTCCCCCTTCCAAAAAACAAACCTGTGATGCCAGCGAACGCTCCTGCTGCCAGAGAAGGATCCAGAAACAGCAGCCTGTTGCCTGGCACGTCGCTGCTGATACTGCTGCTGCTGAAATCAAACACGTGTGTGTCAGCACTGCTATGCAGTAAGCTGCTGCTACCGCTGCTACTAATGCTGCTGAAATCAGTCATGCGTGCGCCAATACCGCCATTCCTTAAACAACTGCTGCCGCCGCTGCTGCTGCTGCTGCTGCTGCTGCTGTTTAAACAGCTGGTGCTGCCGTTTGGGTGCTGGTGCGGGCCCCAGCCCCCGCCCATGACTGCTACAGCAACACACCCATAGCATAGAAGGGCACCCCCGTAGTCGATGGCCTGTGTATGTATGTGTTTATGCATGGGGGTGTAGCCAAGTGTGTGTACATGGAAGTGTGGCCTGTGGAAATTTGGTGTGGAAGTGTGTGGAGGTGTGGTCTGCAAATTATTAGCCTGTGTGCAGGAGGCTGTAGTTATCATAACTTATGGCGCCACGTGTCAATTGAATCTCAAATTACATATTCAGGATCCTGACGTTGAAAATTATCAATTGGTATATAAATGAGTTGATCCTGAGGGGTACATTGGTGGGTGGTCATTTGGGGGGACTCAGAAATTGGGTGAGGTCTCCAGATTTTTTCTG
>Ga0307942_1000863_pt1 | contig 22832 bp, 27 predicted proteins | sample OrgLakmetagen175_FD_201846 | JGI IMG/M metagenome (GOLD analysis project Ga0307942, IMG submission 201846) | Saline water microbial communities from Organic Lake, Antarctica - #175 | ecosystem: Environmental > Aquatic > Non-marine Saline and Alkaline > Saline | place: Antarctica: Organic Lake... | reverse complement strand
AGTATGGCGAGCCTACAAACGCCCCGGCGCTTAGGTACAAAACGGCACCAAGGTAATGCTCTTGTGCTCGCCAATGCTTGAAATGACACTTGATCAATTGCCCCCTTTTTTTCGTTGTCCTTCCTGACATGTCATGTAAACTCGTGAGGACTAGCTGCTGCATCCTTTGGACCTCAGACCTCTGATCAAATGTCCTAGGGACTAGCAAAACGGCTTGAATTGAAAATTGATCTTTGCCCCAATTTACCTCCGCAGATGCTGCAACTTGGAGAGAAAACCCCGCACCAGAGCCTTCAGGTGTCGCGACAATCAATACCGCAAGATGCATCTGCTGCCTTATGGTGGGTCTTCATATACAACGACTCCACAGCCTCCTCTGAAGTAGGTTGGTTGGCATTCTATTTCAAATGCATTTCGGCAGAACTTAGACATACCACCTGCCATGCAAGCAAAACAGGGATGACACAGATGACGTTACATTTTTTTCCCACACAGGCAACCCTTCGACCGGTGGACCTTGGCGAGGTGCATACAAGAACAGCGGAAAAAAGAATACGAATTAGGAGAAAAGTTAACCTAAGCAGCAGGCAGCGAAAACTTTTCCCCACGCGTGCAATTTAGGAACAGTCAATTATATGGTCCTGTTTCATGTTACGTGCTAGCCCTTCTTGTACAGATATATGTAACTGACCACGCGTTATGCAAGCACCAGCGTTTGTGCTGCAGGCATTGGCGGTTTGTGATAATCATGCCATCTCGTTTCCATGCGCACACAGGCCCGGAAGGAAAGGACACTGGATCTTATGACGGGGGGAGAGAGTAGAGGAGTTCTTCAGGGTTATTGGCTCCCTTCTTTGTGACAGAAGTTCTTACTGGCATGTACGACTTATTGTAGTGTGTGGATGTATATGTAGAAGTGACTGCCCAAAGGCATTACATATTTGAAGTGCTTCATATTCTCTGCTGATCATAATTTCGCTAAAAATTTAGTCTCCAATTGGGCGAGGCGGCCGTCTTCTTCACGTACGGTACATACATACTAAGCAGTCCCTGCAGGCTTGTAAATTCCAGAAATTCCATTGTTGTTGAGAGGGGGTCACTGAGTTCAAAAGGGGATGCATGTTATCACCTATGGGCATCGGTTGCTTGTTTTGAATCATGAGCAACATTAGTTGCAGTTAAAAACGCAACTGCAGATTCTTTAATGTCCTACTAACCCTCCGGCGCATGTGATGTATATGTTATTGCAATGAAAAGATAGAGCATTGCTTGACCTCATGAATGAAGTGGATTTTTACCATGATTAAATAGGGTGGGTCGTATAAATGTACATGCCAAGACAAAGAAGGTAACCCTGTGCAAGCTCTGCCCTGGCCCTGACGTTTGAGCATATTTCAAAAACGTATGGACGTAACAAACATCGGGATGGTGGAATTGAACAACTTTCTGCTTCCTGTCTGTAGGTAAAAATGGCACAACATGTATTCGCAATTGGTCTTTGTTTGTAAATTTGGACGGGAAGAGCATGCGTGAGTGAATAATTTCAAAGCGTATTGTAATTATTTCTACTAGCAAAATATCTCTGATATTAAGCGGATGGACAGCACAATCGCTTCCCAAGATGAACTGGAACGCTTTGCCACTCAAGAAGACAGGTGAGCTGCTCTTGCTACCTGCATTGGATATCCAGAAGAGGGGGATCATGTCGTGTACTTCTTTGTTCAGGCACGTGAGCATGAATGCAGTTATGACGGGTTCACAGGTGTCTGGACCACAGTCACCCAAGATTGTGTTCAATCATTTGTGCAGGCACCTGACGCCTGAACTGAGAGGAGTGCTGGCTGAAACTGCGCTGGCGGGAGTGAATCGATTTCCTTTCAGCCTCATCAAGCCTGTTTTGGAGCAGCTGTTGGAAGAGGTCAGTGTGCCCCACCGCCAGGCGTTGGAGGCCAACGGTTTGTACGTGGGTGCACATGCAGCTACCATCACCCTCCATTTTGAATCCACACAGACCTTAAAAGACTACGAGAAGAGCCAGGCTGAAGAGGAAGGCAGCATTGGGCCAGTCAGACCTGTTTTAGACGGAGGAGTGAGCCTCACAGAGGCAATCAACCGCTTCCGTTCCCAGATAGAGAGTTTTAACAAGGTATTGCCATTGGTAGACAACGCCTCTTCACTCCTATTATGTGCCTACCTACTGTGTTTGACGTGCGATTGTACATTGATGTGTGATTGTGCAGCTGTGAGTGGTTGTGTACACAGGAGTTTGCGCATGAAGTTACTATAAGTGCCAAACTACTGAAAAATGGGTACCCTCTTCAATTGTGCGTTCCACTGCCTTCTGCCAACGACTATCGCTATGCCTTGCAGGCACCATGGACAATTCAGCGCCTCTGTGAGATCTTGCTGAATCCTACACGTCAATACAAAAAGCTGCATAAGGTGTGTGTGGTTGCGTGTTTGTGCATAGTTGTTTTGTGCATTTGTGGTAACATGTTGGTGAGTGTCAAATGCCTGTGCAACTTGCAACAATAGCACACAACCTCACACCTGTTAACATGCCTCCGACAGCTACAAGAATGCCGATACTCTATTTCATTAATCTGCCTCTCATCAACACTCTGCCCAACGCAGCTTGCGCTTGCCATCGAGAAGTGCCTGATGGTCACTGGGGAAGTGGGTGAGTGGTGTCCCAGATTACCTGTTAACATATGCATGATGTCTTTTTGCAATCAGCACCTGTTAACATATGCGTGACATCATTTTGCAATCAGCACCTGTTAACATATGTGTGACGTCATTTTGCAATCAGCACCTGTAGACGTATAACATATGTGTGACGTCACTTTTTAATCAGCACCTGTTAACAAATGCGTGACGTCATTTTGCAATCAGCTCCTGTTAACATATGTGTGACGTCATTTCGCAATCAGCACATGTTAGCATATGCGTGACGTCATTTCGCAATCAGCACCTGTTAACATATGCGTGACATCATTTTGCAATCAGCACTTGTTAACATATGTGTGACGTCATTTTGCAATCAGCACCTGTAAACGTATAACATATGTGTGACGTCACTTTTTAATCAGCACCTGTTAACAAATGCATGACGTCATTTGGCAATCAGCACCTGTTAACATATGTGTGACGTCATTTTGCAATCAGCACATGTTAGCATATGCGTGACGTCATCTCGCAATCAGCACCGATACGTGTCACTATTGCACTAGTGTGATAGCAAAGGAATGACACATACCACACACGTGATAGCAAAGGAATGACATTCCACACAGTACACACGATTGGAAACAAATGACACGTGACACAGTTGACAATTATGCTGATGGGATACCTCCCTTGCACCTAAGGAGTGCTGACCGATAGCATGTCCTGTACCGTGCAAACCTAGAAAAGACCAGGCAAACAGAACTGTCACACTGCTTGCTGATGTGCTCTAACATCAACTCAGCACCGCGTTACAAGGTACCAAAGGAGCGCTGACCGAGAGCGGCAACGTGTCAACGCTCCTTCTTCGTTGGCTCAAACTTCTTCATGCAGAGCAACCACAATTCACCCTAGACCAACGTTGTGTGTGTTATGCGCTGTGCTTCAAAGGTGTCACCCCTCACATGCCCCCACCGCCACTCTTGGCATCCCTGCAACACGTCAACGACAACTCCAAATGCCACGACCCTCAGCCTGTGAGTCAAGAGTCCACACTAACAGTCTGTGTGCGTGTATGTGTGTGTATGCACGTGTGCGTGTGTGTGTGTGTGTGTGTTTAAGTAAAGGCATGGGGTTAGGTTCTTTAAAAATGTGGCTTTTTGTACGAATTGAGGGTCCTCCCTTACACATCATAAACCCACAGAAATAAGTATATAATGTACGCTAAGGCGTGAGGAAAAGAACAAGCAGCAGAGGTTCAGGTCTGCAAAAGACATGCACACAAGACCTTTGGAAAGCGTTTAGGTCGTTGTGTGACGAGGCAACGCGTTATTAAACAAACAAATACCGTCCGTTCACGATCACTTCGTGACCACACTTTCAAATAATTAATTGAATTTTCGATTTCAGAGGGGGTCTGGGGATTTATTTTTGAGTTCGAGGGCACTTCGGGAGGGCCCTGTCGGGAATTAATTTTTGAGTTCGAGAGCCCCAATGCTGCCTGAGCACTGCTACTGAAGCTGTGGCTGAGGCTGAAGCTGAGGCCGTGGCTGAGGCTGTGGCTGAGGCTGAAGCTGTGGCTGATGCTGCACAGTGCTCAGAGCAGGGAAAGCCTTGCCTTTACCTCTTCCTCTTGCAGCTCCTTGAGCTGCCTCTCTGCAGCTTTTTCCTCTTACCTGCCTCTTCCTCTTGCCTTTGCCGCTCTTGCCTCCTTCCTCTTACCTCTTCCTCTTGCCTTGCCTCTCCCTCTGCTGCTTCTTCCTCTTGCCTTGGCCTCTTCCTCTTGCAGCTCCTTGAGCTGCCTCTCCCTCTGCAGCTTCTAACGGTCCCTATGCTGAGCAGCCAGCCTTTCAGCTGGGGACTGAGGTTTCAAGAACCCCGGCCAGGGGGTTCACACTGGCGCGTTTGGAGCTCATTTCGATTTTCACCCTCAAAACCACTATAAATAATTATCACTTCGAATTCAGTTCGGAGAGGCCTCCAAGAATTAACTAAAATTTTCGTTTTCTGGCTAAATAATTAATTAATTTCCGAAGTGATCGTAAACGGACGGTATGTCGATAGGAGGAATATTTTTGCTATCTGAAATCTTTTTTACTCTTGAAAGTCGCGACATATTTGCGTTGTGGAGGTCTCCCCAATGGCTGGCCCACCCAAACATGGGCTGTTCTGTGCCAAAAACTTTGCACAATCGTCTCTCCCATCCGTTTTTGATGGAAAAAGCTGCAATGGAAAGCCCAAGTTTTATATGACATGACTGCGACCAGCGAGAAGCACGAGCAGCGCAAACTGACTCAATCCACGATCTCATGTAAGAAATTTTGGATAAATTGTCATTGTTCTTCCGCAAGGTTTGACCATTTTTGTTACCGTGAGGAACCGTGAGGAACCGTGAGGAACCGTGCTCCTGTGAGGAACCGTGTCGCTTCTTCAAAGCGACACGGTTCCTCACAGGAGCCATCATTTCGCACCAGCTATGGCATTGTGCGAAGCTTGTAGATGGCTTTGACGTTTGGCGCAGTCAGGGCGTGGATAATTAATTATGAAATGGATGCAGGGATCAGAGATATACCTAATTTTGTACCGACACTCACACACACTGTCAGGTCCCCCACCACGCAGTATACACCATCCAGACCTCCATTTTTATACAGCAGTGTTACAGCTTAATGCAAAAGAAGCTTGTTTGCTGGAGCAAAGATGGATTGGAGCAAGCTTGGTGATCGGCCTTTTCCCTGCCAAATTGTGGCAATATCGGTGCAAAGCAGGCGTGGGACCACAGAGACCCCATCCCAACTGCCACTTCCTACGCTATAAGGCTCAAACATGTTCATGAACATGTGTGTACAGCTTGGGGAAGGCAATGGGGTTCATCGAATAGGCCAACAGCTAAACGGCACCAACTACAGTGTGCCTCACTTGTAGGGACAACCTGAAATATGAAAGTCACCATAAATTCTGAACGGGTCTCGTCATTACATTTGATTGTTGACCTTCTGTTAGCTCAGCTGTCGGCCTACTAGTGGAAAGGTTGCCCAAAAGTCGTTTCCCTGGATTTTCTAATTCTTGGTTTTGAACATGGTTGGCAGGCTGACGCACAACAGCACAGCACATCCTTGCAGTCACTTAGCACCTACCTAGCATTTACCTAGCATCACTAGCACCTACCTGCCTGCAGTCACTAACATTTACCACCAAACAAATGAACGTGCGTGACCTTTCTCCACACAAACTCCTCATGGTACCCGACTCCACACATTGCACACTCCTCACCATACAAGCACACACACATACACACACGCACACACGCGCACACCAGGGAACTTCAGGGGGTTTGAAAAACCTTCGGTTCGCCCTCAGCTAAAATTTTCTTTTGTGCGGGTCGCCCTCAGCTGGTTTTCTAAAACATGAAGAAATGTGCGGCTGCGCCGCACATCACTTCACTAAATGTGCGGGTGAGGTTCAATTTTTTTGCCTGGGCTGCTGAAGCTGCCCAGGCTGTGGACAGCTTATACGTGCGAGCATCTAAACCTTACATTGCCCATGCACACGCACGCACGTGCGCACATGCGCACATGCACAGCAATGACACGCACGTGCATATGTGCACACGCACATGCACACACAGGCAGTGGAATGTGTACATCAAATCAATCTTCTTTCTGTGAGCACGCACACGACGCATGCACATACACGCATGCACATACAAGCACACACACATATGCACGCACATGCGTATGTGCACACACACATTCATGTACAGGCAGTTAAACGTTTTGACATTCACGATTGCAATTTTTGAGCATGCACAGCGCAGGCACGCACAAGTACACGCATATGCGTTGTGCATACATACATGCCCACAAAGGATTTGAACTTGCACATCCATGCTGTTATATTGTGCAAACACATGCATGCACGCGCATCCACTCACGTACGCACCTATGCATCACACATATGCGTATGTGCACACGCACCTACATATACACGCAGCATGCGCATGCACACAAAGTATGCACGCATACATCCATCACGCGCACAAGTGCTCCTGAGCAACATGAAACTGCTCCCCCTGCTGCTTCTGCTGCTGCTGTTGCTGCTGCAGGCTGCATGCTGGCATGCCGCAACTCTTGCTGCTGCTGCTGCTGCTGCTGCTGCTGCATGCTCTTGAGGGAGATTGGCCTCCCTCTCATCATCACTTTAGCAAGCACCCCGAGCAGAGCAACCCAGAGGAACACTTCCAGAGGGGGTTCCTCCTTCCTGTTCCTCCCCCCCTTTTCTCTTCCTGCCCGGGCCACCTCTACAGCATCATCAAATTTTCTCCGGGCAGCCCGGAATTTAATTTATATTTTATTCCGGGTGTCCCGGAGCCAGGGGTCTCCGACCTGTGACATTTCTCCGGGAAGCCCGGAATCAACATATTAAATTTTGGTCTTGCCATGCGGGCAAGGCCAAAATTTGCTTAATAAGTGCGGCGCCCGCACGGGCTGAAGTTCCCTGGCGCACACACACAACACACACGCACACACACAAACTCACACAGACATATATACAAATATTATATATACTTTCCATCCACACCTCACAGGCACCCCACTCCACAGACCGCAGCCGACGTGCCTCCTCTCCCGTCAAAGGGGCGGTGGACCCCGACGCTGAAGATTCTACCGCCTTCACAAATACCTTGATGGACGTGCGAGCTGCCCCTCCCAACTCCATGCCCGCCAACAACGGCCACCTGGGATTTGTGCAGTACCACCAGCAGCAGCAGCAGCAACAGCAGCTGCACAGCTCAAAAGCACACCCACACGGGGCTGGGGATTCATCCAGCCCCATGGATGAGGATGATAGGTGGCCTTCTACAGGTAGGTAGGGTTGGCCGTAACTTTAGGTATTCGTCCAGAACGATATATCTTTTGTGGAGGGGAGGGATCTGCTGAGGGTGCAGCGTCTAAGCCATATATGTATGTGGTGCAGGCCAACCTTGCGGGTAGGCTGTCCTTGTGCCCCTGCGCTGTGGTGTTATATGTGTGCATGTGTTTGTGTGTGTGTGTGTGTGTGTACAGCTTACAAGCAGCTAACTGCTGGCATTCAGGGATGGTCGAATCTGTATGCAAATGCTGGGTGCTTACCGTGCTTCTTATGTGGCTTGTGTTAAAGTTGTTCTCAGCCTCACAGGTCAAGCAGCCACACCAGGTCAAATGCTTTCGCAGCTTAGACTAAACTCACTTTTTGGGGAGTGCAGGAACGGCAGGCGGATCCGGTGGCAGCAGCAACAACCATTCTTACATGGGCCACAACCACGTTCCATTCCCCAGTTACCCCATGCACCAGCAGCACCAGCAGCAGCAGCATGGGTCACATTCTGGGGAGGAAGGGGACGCTGTAGGAGATGCCGCGTTTTCTAGTGCCGTGGAGGCTGCCGCCGCTGCTGCAGCAGCGGCTCTGGCGGACAGCATGGAGATTGAAACGCCGGTGGGTGTGGTGCTCCTGCTCCGGGGCAAGAGAACTCGCAATGCAAGGTTTTCTGCTATATGTACAATTACGGTAAAGGCGTGCAAACACAGACTGCAAGCATGGTTGTCCGCCTTTTCTCAGCAATGCCAGCATGCCATATTGCGTTTTAATTGCGTTTTATTATTTGAAGACCTGGGATCCTAGTGAATTTTCAAGGTCCTTCCATTGAGTGATTGGACGAGTCCCGATAATTTGAGAATCTTAGAAGGGGGGGAGGGGTCTGTTTTAACTTCAACCTTTTTAGTGGAGTAGGCTGTTTAATTTTGTGCCTTATTTAATTTTTGGAATGCACCTTTGAATCCCTTTCACCAGACTGAGCTGATGGCCGGTCATACTTCCGCTAAAGTAGACGTGTGCGTATCTTTATCCATGACTTACAAAACAGATACTGGAGCTGCATGCTTACAAGTTAGTGATCAAGTGCAGACGATTTCAATATTAAATCTGACGTTTTCAATATTAAATCTTGCTTGTGCATTGTTCGTATATCAATATTTTTTGTCGGAGGTATGAGATGTGGTTACTTCCTGCAGGACTCTCAGGAAATGATGCTTACTTGAGTAATGGTCGGGCATTCATATCCGTTAGTTAATACCAACACAGATTTACAAACACACGATGTGCCATGCAGGTGGGTGTGGTGGTGGGAGCAGGCACAGAGCAGCAGCAGCAGCAACTACAGCACAAATCGCCACCTCCGCAGCAACAGTCAGAAAGCAGTGCTGGAGATCACCCTAGTGCTGACACTGCAGCGGCAGCACGCGCTATTGTGGGGCCTGAGCAGCCTGGTGCTAGTGCTGACGTGGTTAGTGGTGATGGTGGTGGTGGTGGTGGTGGTGGTGGTGGTGGTGAAGGAACTACTGCTGCTGCTGCTGCTACCGGAACAGAGGGGAGCCCTGACACATCTGCCAAGTCCCCAGTCCACATGCAAGGTGAAATGCCAGAGGGTGGGGCTGCTGCGGGGTCGCCGGCAGCAACGTTAGCAGGGAGCGTGGAGCGCGTGCTGGAGACGCCGCCTAGTGCTGCAAAGGCACTGCAAGATCAGGCAGGCGAAGAGGCAGGGTAGAAGTAGCGATCAGAAAAGAGGCCCCAAAATTCATCTAGGCTGGTGTAATTTCACCTCCAGCATCCTCTTCTTTTACAAACTCTACTGCTGCTGCGTGTTTTTGGGAATTTGAGGATCTTACGCTGAAAGTGTCAAGAGGATGACCTCCTGATGGGTGTGCAGCTCCGATCCTACACCATGTAAGAGTGGAAATTGGAACTAAGATGATTTGATACTACTAGCATTTTCCTGGGCCATAAGACCTTTAGCAAGCTGTGAGTTGCCTTGGCTGTGAGCTAGTTTATTTCATCAATTCTCTTTGTTCCTTGTAAATCACTCTTTTTGTGTCTCCAATCAACCTAAGTGGCTCTTCTTCTCGTGTTTCAAAACAGTGTGGCTCTTCTTCTCATGTATTAAAACAGTGTGCCACAAGCAGGCACTTAACCATGTGGCAGCGATGAATCATGTGTTGATCTATGTCTCTTTTAACATGTTGCAGTGGTCTCTTCTTCAAACAACAAATACTTTGCAATATCTGTGCGGATGTTTATCCTTCAGGTTGCAACAAAACCAGCAGTACTGGTGTTATCTAGGTGATCCGGATTTCAAAAAACTTCCCACGTTGTAGTCATTGCTACCGGCGTCCTTATCAATTGTGGATGCGGCATTACAAAACTGCTATCTCAGAGACCACGCATTCATAGTGTGTCCTGCGAGAGTGTGGATTGGAATCCCTACAGTTCAATTGGTTTCGCGCGGCAATGTGCCTGTACAATTCTTTGACTAAATTCAACAGCTACACAATGAATCAGGTCTTACATGCTGTCATGCAGCTAAATACACGAACCAAATCGTGCTGGTCAGCCTATATTCTTTCTGCCATGGTGGATGGTCTGACACGACCTTCTATCTTCAAACAAAAGCTGCAAAACTGTGAACCCATTGATCTCAGCCATTTTGTCGTAGACCTCAGGGAGAGACACTTGGAGTACTGGACACCTTATTCTGGAACTCATCCGAGAGAAGAACACAACAGCAAACGCTCCTCTACTTATCACCAATGATGTGCTCTTCCTACAAGAGGGGCTCTAGTCACTCATTCGCCTTACATCCCAAACATGTTTCTCAACCTGCCTCGTGATGTCATCCGTAGTAAAGCTCGTTTCAGACTTTGTGTTCACACCCTACGTTTTGAGACAGTGACATGGAATCAGAGTAATTCCCCTACCAAAAATGACGATGTTGTTGTGACCTGCGTGATACTGAAGGCCTTTTTTTGTACATTATAAACCTCGTGAAACTGCGTAAATTTACATAACAAAGCGCAATGAGGATCCGACAATTCACTGTTATAATTGTGAACCAAACACACTAATTTGACCACCAAAACAACTGCCGCATGATAAAATGTAGTCTGAAATGAAATAGAACCAATGTAAAAATGTCTCCTTATAACTGTGACGATTGTAATTACTACCATTGAGCTGGAATTTAATTGAATTTAATAAATCACCTTAATGTCCGATTACTTTGTAGCAGTGGCAAGTTTAACAGTTTAAATCATGGTGAACCAATGAAGACAACAAGACTATCTAGGTAAGACATGGCATTTTGGGAATGCCCTTAAATGCCCTTCTCAAGGAAAGCTCGTGCCTCCTCTAGGCTTTTTTTGGTGGTGTTCACCTTTCCCTTGGGCAGAGGCGCCAGGCCATTTGATGCCATGAACCCGGTGACTGAGTCCACAGCAACGTACATTTTGCGTGCACTCTGCGATCGTGCACTACCCCCCCTTGCGTACTTAGAGACCCACTTGCCGCACTGGACTTTCATGTCCTTGATCAAGGGTACGCGCGTTTTATCGTACACATCGATAGCCATGTACTTTTCAATCTGGTCAGCCAGCGCCAGGGTGTCCTTCTCGTACTCGGAGTCTAGTTTGGCAACAGGCTGTGCAAAGGATAAGGTAAGAAACAGGAATTGAAGTAGTGTCGATACAGAAGAAGCACACAATTCACTGCACAAGCTTACTAATTTATGACCTATGACACAGCCATGTACATGCGTTAACCTTGACTCTTTCTGATGGATTTGCATAAGACATGCGTTTTATGTCAAGCTGTATCTGTTTGTATTAATCAACTCTTAATTTCATTGTAGCACGCAGGAAAACATGAACGACACTTCTACACATGAATGAGGAACAAAACTCGAATTTGCCAGCTTGGTAATGGGCTTCATGTTACGAAGGCTTTTTTCAGGTGTCCCTTCCGCAAGTCACACATACCACATTCGGAGCAGGGCCTGCAGTCTTCCGAGCAGATGCCTTGTCATATCCTTTTGCTTCAAGTTGTGATCTGCAGAGGCGATCGTGTAATATATCCGCTCTAGAAGAAATTGGGCAAGGTGGAGTTCCTCAATTACCAGCCAAACAACAAAAGCGTCCCTTTTCTCTCCTTAATGACCTCAAACCGTTGAGAAACCCTTTTCTCTCCTTATGATCTCCAAATTAAGATTCCAAAGTAGCCCTTTGTTCCCCTAGGCTGAGGTCATAGAATCTGCATTGGAGGTGCTAACTGAAGCCCATTGTCCTGTTATTGTGGCCTTAAAATTTCCCACTTCAACCACCAAACTCAAATGTGTCTGCAATGTAAAACAGACATGTTCTGCAATCATGTCAGGCGATAAGATGCTCACTCACGTGATGTCTTTTCGCCTGCACTCCAATGCGTAGGCCTCCTCATCAAGGTTTCGATTCCCTACAGCAAGTAAGGTAGCATGCTCGCAACATTTCTTAAGGTCAATCATTCGTGATGGTGTGCTTGATATGCAGAAGCATAGCAATAAAGGACTCACCAGCAAGGCGGCGAGCATTAGCATCGAGCTCTATGTTTGCACACGTATCTGCAAAACGAGGAAAGTGCGTGGTTCAGGGCTTAAAACTGAGACAGTAGGCTTTACGGCAGGAAGGAATGGGATTTAAGGCTACACCTGCTTACACACTGAGAAACTGCAGCGACACGTCCATTCTGTCGCAGATGCATTGCACACTATTTAGCGAGTGTGCCGACCTGCTTTGGCGTCTTGTCTCTGTGTCAACAGCAGCGTGCTCAGTGTCCCTATCAATAGACCTCTGCGTCCACTGCAAGTACGTAGAAATGGGGAGATATTACATAAATGAGAGGAGGGATGTGTCTCACCACATTTCAGAGGAATGCAAACCATTCGTGCTTGCACGACCTGGGTTGGCATATTGCGTTTTACGGGAATTTCCTACATGCATGTGTGTGTGTGTGTTTGTGTGTGCGTGTATGTGTGTGTGTGTATGTGTGTGTGCGTGCTGTGTGTGTGTGTGTGTGTGTGTGTGTGTGTGTGTGTGTGTGTGTGTGTGTGTGCTGTGTGTGTGTGTGTGTGTGTGTGAATGTGTGTGTGTGTGTGTGACTGTCCTCGTAGCACGTAGCGGGAAAAGACAGAATGGCATTACCACATAAAACGCGTGGCCCAAAAATCACCTGGCAGGAACAGCTTTGGCAGCAACTGGCCTGCAATGGGCTGTGGGATTATGGGAAACAGAAGGAGAGAACCCAGACTTGCTTCCGTGCCGGAGCAATGAGGATTTGTGGAGCATGTCACTTGGGTTAGGCAGGAAAGAGGGAAGGCGCTTTGATTCTGAGTAAGTAAGTAAGTATTATATTATGATTGCCTTGCAAATTACAGATTGAGGTCCAGCAGGTTAATTTATCAAAATTTACGTTTAATTCCAACATGTCAATGGGGATCAAAGGCGCCAACATCATCTCTAGAGACCAGCTGGACTCGATTCGCAGCAAGGTCAGCTGGCTTAGACTCTGCTCGTTTTATGTGTGCATCAGATTTGACCAACTCGGCAAACAAAGCGGTAACATTTCCGTGCACAGGTGGTGGACCAGGGTGACGAGTACAACACAGAGCGGCTACGGCTAAAGGCTTTATCTGATGAACGTGCCCAAAAATGGCCCAATACACTCCAGGTTCGGGCCTGGAATGTGAACTCTAGACCTTAGAGAGAACACACACACACACACACACACACAAACACACACATATACACACATACACACATGTGCATAATTGCGCATACACACGCGGGCACGTGCACGCGCACACACACGCACATACGACATACGTGCCTAATTTTGCATGCACCCGTGTGCGTAACACACATACGGAACACATACATACACACACACACTCACACACACGCATATGCAAGCATACAGACACACACGAAAGCACCCGTGCATATTGGCCCACGCAGCCCACACACTCACGTGCACATGTTCTCATCGACCTGACACTGTAACTTTGCACACATTTGTACAATGTTTACAGTCAATAGTTGTAGCCTACATACGCACATGCATGTAGTTGTCTCCCTACAATTCAACGTGACGACGTGTCATAGCTAAACCACAATTTGAGTGTACTCCTATGAAAATAACCAGCCTGCATCTTTTCCACATCTATGATGTAGGCTGGAAGAGCCCGCAAGGAGCGGGCACGTTTAGAACGAGATGCAGCAGAGGAAAATGAGCGCGTTGAGGTTGGTGTCAAACATGATATGATGCATCCCAATGTGCAGAGCAAAAGCCAGCAGAGTTGACACTCCTCCAGGAGATGCAGGAATCACGACATGACTGTGTGTTGTTTTCTGTGTGTGTTTGTATGTGTCTGTATGCGTGAGTTTTTTACAACGGTGGTAATAGCACGCTACCGCGCACGGGCATGCTAGTAATTCCATTTTCCACCACCATGCAGGTCGATGCCATGGAGGCTGCAATCCAGGCAGAGCACAGGCGCATCCAGATTGAGCGCGCCAACAAAGTCCTGTTTGACGAGACAGACAAGGTTAAGACGCTGCACGGCAAGATGCTGGAGAGTGACTCCATCAAGGAGAACAAGGCCCTGGTGGATTACAAAAGGCAGATCGCAGTGCTGCGTAAGGCGCAGGATGCTGCCTTTGTGGATCAGCAGCGGCAAGCACTAGAGGTAAGACGCAGGGTTTTAGTCTGGTGCAGGTCCTGAGATCTTTGTTCTATTATCTGGAGACCAAGCGCAGCATGCTTGTAAAAGGTTAGCGAGCATATGATGTAATCTTAATGTAATCTTGTGAAAACTGAGAACGTACAGCGTTGGAGCCAGGGCGTGCCCATGAGGTTTTGCTCTTTGCAGTTGTCTTCATCTGAATTGTTTCTTCAACTGAATTGTTCCTGATAGTGTCCTTTGAGGGCAACCAGCAATTGATAATTTAAGGCTGTGAAAAGAGACAAAGCATCAGCCCTATTGCACAACCAAAGTTATCTTGAACTCTCTGTCCACAGGCGGCAGATACTGTGGAGCTGAAGAAGTATGAGGAAAGCCGGCAACGTGCCCTAGACCAGCGAGACGCACAGAACAAGCAGCTGGATGAATTGAAGGAACGCATCCTAGCAGAGCGAGCAGGCGAAAAAAAAGAGGGCTTACTCCTAAAGCAACGAGCAGAAATGGTAGGTTTGTGCGACGCGTGTTTTCTGCGTCTGATGGTTCAGCAGTTTGAAAAAGGAATGAGTCCATGTTTTTGTGAACAGCTTGGATGATAATGAGTGTGATAATTTCCATGAAGACAACTCCAGACGCATACGTGCTTACTGCTTATTGTTGACGTTTGCAGGCAACCTTAAAACGGTCATAAATTTGCTAACAATACCATTTTTGTTGTTCATGGAGGAATGGAAAATACTGTATTCTAAATACATGTAGAACTCTGTCCTGAGCGGATCACCTGGATCATGAAGAGCTGTGTCACAAGCCGAGCCCCCAACAGCTTGTATGTGCTCGCTTGTCTTTGCACAGGAGACGGCTGAAATGCGAGCGAAAGAGCTGGCCCGCATTGCAAAAGGCAAGGAGCACAATGAAGCCACTAAGGGTGCCAACCAAGCTCTGCAGACGTTCAAATTGAAGGAAATAGAGCGGCAAAAAGAGCAAGAGAGGGCTATCGAAGCGTATTCAGAAAAGAAAGCTTCACAAGTGGTGAGTGTTAGTTGTATCGGGCTGCCTACACAGCAGTCTGTGCCCCATGCTTGTGTTATCCTGTTCTGCTCCACTCAAGATCTATCGTTGCTTGTACACCAATTTGCGTGCGTGTAAGAGGTGGGCTCACACACTGAATCAGTCAAGTAATTGAACACATGCACAAGTCTTGCTGTGCATTGTAGGCAAGTATCGTAGTTTAGACACGTAAGGCTGCTTCAAATGCATGGCTTTTCACCTACTGCAGCGTGAGCGAGCAGAGCACGAGGCCAAGAAGCGTGCACAGAAAGAGGCAGAGCGGAAGCGCATTGCCGACGCAATGCAGCAAAACTACATAAACTGGCACACAAAGGAGGAGCAGGTAATAGGCGTTACCACCTAGCATGCTAGCATGAGGTGCTAGTGACCTTGCTTAAACCTGCAACGGTGGTCATTAGCACAAGTTAAACTTGAAAGCCAATTTCCAAGATCCTCTCACATTGCGAGTTCCTGCTGCGCTGTGCGTGTCTGGTGTGTACGTATGCGTGTGTGAGTATGAGTGAGCTTGTGTGTGTATGTGTGGTGTATATGCTTATGTGTTTAATTGTGTTTGCGTATGTGGGTGTGAATGGATGAGTGTAAACAGGGTGGGTTGATGACTATGGCTGAACGCTGCGGTTTGGTGAACCAGTGCAAGATATTTCTCATAAATGGGGTGGAACTTTTGTTTTGACATGCACGCAGCTACTGCAGCGTGATGTAGCAGCAGAGGAGGCACGGGTTATTATTCATACATGGGGTGGTGAATGCTAACTTTTGTTTTGACATGCACGCAGCTGCTGGAGCGTGATGTAGCAGCAGAGGAGGCACGGGTTATTTTTCATACATGGGGTGGTGAATGCTAACTTTTGTTTTGACATGCACGCAGCTGCTGGAGCGTGATGTAGCAGCAGAGGAGGCACGGGTTGATGCAGCACGTGAGGCACAGCGTCAGAAACGGGCTCAGCAAACAAAGGCAGCTGCAGACTGCAACAGACTGCAGCTTCAGAGAAAGGTGGGCTTCTACTCTCAAATAGCAATTGAGTATGGTCAGGCTGGTTCCTTGGACACAAGTAACCATTCTTGCGCTTGAAACCTGAGTTTGAGACAGAACCTTGGGACTGCAAAATATTCCAGCTTTTAGTGGGAAACAGGCGTGCTTGGCTTTATGCTCGCGCCTTTTGGACCATTTCTGAGGGGAATAGAACAAAAGTTTATTTAAACGTCAGCGTTTAAAGAACCAAAGCTCTTTCTGTCTAACCTTAAGGTCAAATGGACAAGGGCGCAATTTACATGTTCTAAGTTTTGACAACCTCTTTTCATTGTGGTTGGACATAATCAGCTTTCCCCCTTGTGCACGCAGGCAGAGCAGAAGGCTAGATCGCTAGCAGAGGATGCAGTATTTGCGGCAGCATGGCAAGAGCGGGTAAAGGAGCTGAAGCAAGAAGAGGGGGCAGAAGCAGCAGCTCGATTAGCGGAGGTGCGTGATTTTATTAAACGAATGTATTAAGGGCATACCACACATAGGACTCACACACAGCCCCTGCCATATGTTGCTCCTGGCATACACAGCTCCTGGCAACTACAGCTCCTGCTTTTGAAATGAAATTGAGTTATTCTGAGCTTTTTATGAGCAGACCACGCATGACCCAGGCTTTGAAGCCTCTAGAATTGAAAGATTGGGGAGCTGGGACTGGTAAAATCGAAAAAGACCAAAAAGTGGCCTTTTTTTGTACAAAGGAGCTTGACTGCGATAACCACCGATAAACAATGTGTATAACGCAAGTACCTGAATCAGTGGGAAGCAAAGGAAGTGCTCAGATCAGGCACAAGGAAGAAAGGAATGGTGCAATAGCAAAAGTGCTCTTTTTGCTGAAATCGAACCCAGATTTGGGGTTTGGCAAGTAATGGCGCAATAGTGGTCCTTGTACGACCAGCATAAGCCCCAAGTTAATCAAACAGGCAGAAAATTTAAAGCACAATGATGGATATTGTATATTAAAACTCGAAGTTATCTGACCTAAACATTGAACCACCCGATGACATTGAAAGAAACATTCCTGACTGGGTTTTCTCAACACAACAAAACCTTCCAACTCGACATCAAAGCCATCCAGATGGCGTGTTAGTTATGCCCATTGAGGGAAGAGGCAGGCACTTCGATCCCAAACAGATTCCCACTAGGGACAGAGGCATACATCTTGTAGAATTCAAATTCTGCTCAGACATAAACCCGCAACAGACATTAGAAAAAGCGCACAACCAACATCAACCTCTTATCCAGCGTCTACGAACAAGGAGCCTCCGAGGCATCTCTCAAATCAACAAAGTCACACTTCATGTTATACTTCTTGGAGTCGGGGGCACAATCTATAATCAGTACACCATAACACCTCTACTAAACTTGGGCATCCCCACGCACAAAGTGCACCAACTAGCTACTAAACTACACTGCCATGCAATAAAAAGCTTAAACAAGATCACAAAAACAAGACACAAAATACACTTTAACAACAGTGATAATGGGGGATCTGGAAGGGGTTACTGGTAGAGTGGCTGGCTTCAGGAGGGCTAGGCGCAGGCCAGATCGCATGGCTGACAACCCGCCGGATCCTCATTAGTCTCTGTTGTTTCTTTTGTTTGTCTTTTGGTGGGGCTCTGGCTAGTGCGAGCACTAGTTGAGAGCCTTTCCTTAATGCACGCTGGTGACTTCCAGTATAGACATACTTTTACCTTTTTTTTTTAAACGCCTATTTTTGCCTTGTTGGTTTTGGCCACCCTAAACAAGCACAACCTGCTGAAGCATGTCCGATGAAAATTTGCAAAGCTTATTGCTTCTCTAACACGTCATTTGGGTGGCTGATTGCAGGCGAAGAAGTTGATGGATTTCCAGAAACACCAGGCAATGACGAAGGCACGGAAAAAGGCTGCTGCAAAGATGGAGGAGCTTCACGAAGTAGCACAAATACAGCTCAGCTTACAAGACCAGGTGCGCCTCACTGTGTTGTGATGGAGGAAAAGGAAAGTGCGGGTTTCTTAGTTTTGGTAGTACAACGACGCTCATAGAAAGATGCGTGCATACAACCAAGGCGTAACATGCTTATACAGCAATGTCCTCATTGTTTGTTCCACCCCCATGTTGCTGGCTGTGCAGGAGGATGTGTTCAGGCAGTATGCGAAGGAGTGCATAAGCGAGTACACATCACGAGGCAACTCGACCGTCCCGTTACAGCTGATGTTAAACAAGAAGGAAGGCTTGCAGCCATTCATGCCCTAGGCCTTTGGCGGCAAAGCAGTATTAGATTAGAGTAGCTAGCCAGAATTACCTGTACTTGTTTTATTATGCTAGTTCTTGGTGGGGCTCTGGCTAGTGAAAGCAACAGACGAGAGCCTTTTCTTCTTGCACGCTAGTGTTTTATAGCGTAGACTTTTACTTCTACTTTATGCTAGTTCAATGGACAAGTTGGTGGATGATTTGAGTTGTATAACAACCCCCAAGAAATGTTAGCAGGCAGCTCCCCTTAGGCCCCTGAGGTCAAGTCAGTGAACAGCCCCTTGCGCACCAGCAACAGCTATTTCACGTCTCTTTCTTAGTCCTCTTTCTCATGTTTTTCATGGATGTTTCCCCTTTTATTTAGCTAGTTGTGGCTTCAGGCTTTTTCCAATCAAGCTTTTGCTCAGGTGACCCCTGAGGCATATATAGCGATGTAACCCTACCTAGATGAGAAAGGCTGATGCATACACCAAACTGCTTACGTGTTCCGTTTGTGAATGTGATTGCACTTGTGTAAGTGTGTGTGTGTGTGTGTGTGTGTGTGTGTGTGTGTGTGTGTGTGCCTTCATCAATCAACACGTGCCGCTTCACGTGGAGAACCTGATGACAGGTCTGTCACGCACAGTTGCTTGCGGTACATCCTGTGTTTGTTTTTTGCACAGCAGAACCTGTGTTTGAGGTGTGTGTTTCTTACACAGCACGGAGAAGCTGCGTGCAGGACCTGATGACACAGGACAGCGAAATGGAGGACATTTACAGAACTTAGAATGCTTGGCGCTCAGTTTTTGCTAGTTTGATTAGCGTTGAATGTTATGAAACAGTTGTCCGAAAATAGCTTTACGTCAGAATCTAAGTCAGGAGGAAAATCAAACAGCAGACTCGGCCTGAAATTTAACTATATTGTGTTTACACTGTCTATTCCTGGTAAAAGTGGTCGGAAATGCGTTCACAGCAAGAACACTAGATATGACTTAGAGGGCAGCCCCCTAAGGGCTGCAGTTTGAGCCATGGCAAGCCTCCAAGTGACTCCAGAGATCTTGGAGATACGTGATGCTCATTGCCTGGGAAACACCAAGACTCTGGTTTTAGTCAAGGCAAGGCAGTAAGCCGTTAAGCAAGCTTTCCCTCCGCACTTCCCAGCTGAGTAGCTCCTCTGAGTAGCTCCCACCACCTGTCACCTTGTTGTGTCAACCCCTGCAGAATGTTGAATCGCGGACGCGGACAGTGCGGTTCCGACCCCCTAAAACCAAGTACTTCTCCGTGTTGAACCTCCCTCAGTCCCAAAAACTCTCACCTGGACTGGAGCTGGCAATCGAGGTATTTGTGAGCTCTCTGTCCTCAATCTTACTGTGCTGCTGCACAGTCATGTGGTGTGCCGACTCATGCAGCATATAAGGTAGAGGTGACATGGGCAGACACATGCGAATCACGTCCTCGCGCGCTTTTACATAGTGATGTCAACATGTTTCGCCTCATTGCAGCGAGAGTGTGAGATGCAATTGCATGCCACCAAAGCTGTTTTGCATGCCTCCACTTCTTTCTGTCTGTTAATTTATGTCGAGCACGTCATGCAGTTGATCCAACTGTCTCTATCACACTTCACCCCTTCGTGACCATTTGGTGTTTTTTATGACTAACCGCTAACCGTGCACAATGATCGCAGGTCACATTCCATGGCGAGCTGCTAGTGGGCCCAGACCAAAAAGAAGAGGTCCAAGATAAGCTCGTGATCCAAGTGAGCGGACCTAAACTGCACAAGTGCAGCACATCCTGATATACAAAATATACAAAATGTTGCAGAGCTGAGGCCTTACTTACACACACACGCACACACATGCGTGTACATTCACACACACTCAAAACATACATGTACCCACGCCAACTACCATAAATGTTTAGGTGGTGCACATATACACACATGCACACTCTCACACACACACACACACACACACACACAATCTCTCCAGTCTGACAACGGGAACTATGACCTCATCTTACGTGCCCTCCTGCCCAAGCCCGACATACGTCTGGTGGGAGACCTCATGTTTGGCCTTTTGCCTTTGGACAGCAAAGCCTCAAAGACCTTCAAACTAGTCAACCATGGCATGCAGGCGGTAACATACCGGGTGGATTGTGAGAAGTGAGTGCCGAGCTTGCTCATTGTCTCTGTCAGGACAGTGTGTGTGGGCAGGGGATGCCTGCTGTATTGCTAAATGCAAATTCATTGTGCCGGGGGTGGTTGGGTAAGAGGGGGTAGGCTTGTCAGATATAGCTGTGTTCCCTTACTTACGGTTCCCATGCTTGCATGGTCTACAGAAGTATGTGTCTAGGCTGTGGCAGTCTAATGGGCGAGGTGGGGTGAGAGTGAGCCTGAAAGGAGGCCTTCTGCACATACTTGTCCATCCGTGGCAGCAGCAGGCCAGTGTCTTTCGGCCAAGCAGAAAAATAAGGCACAGAGGCACAAGTACAGTTCTCAAGTCTCATGTTCTATTCCTGCCTGGTCAGAAAAAATTGCCACAGCCTAGTACACCTTAAAGTCAATCATACACATGCGCTCGTGCACATGAGTACCCCAGAGTTTTGTGAATATAACGATGGCTGTGCATCACGCAGGACTTGCAACGTTGTGGTGGAGCCTAATGCAGGTACGGTCCCTCCAGCTAGCTTGGGTGCCGAGCCACATCTACGCCAGCCGTCTGAGGTCAGTCGTCCATGCATATTGACACATACAACCAAACACCCACAAATACACATGCACGCATGCGTTTATAAACCTGCAAGACGCGTTCGTGTTCAACCCCCCCTGAGCCCCACACCCACCCACTGACTCTCACACACTTGCACGCATGTACACACACACACACACAAATGTACACAGGTCAGCCACACACACATGTACATGCAAACACACACACGCACACGCACACACACAACACACACACTCACACATGTACACAGGTCAGCCTTAGTGCCACACTTACAATGGCTGAACTCGGCACCGCTTCTGGTGATGTGTCAGTGACAGTGGGGGATGCTGCCAGCGGGGAAGTGCGCAAGATCACATTCTCTGCCACTGCCGTGAGCCAGGTGGGTCTGTGCCTGCTTTTGCCATGCATGCGTTGGCATGCATGATGCTACTGCTTTGCATGCTATTTTAACTGAACGTGATATTTTAAAGTTGCACAGTGCGAGGGTATTTTAAGGCAAATGCAGCATAGAGTAGAAGCGGGATGGAAACAAGTCTTGTTCGTGGCTTTACTTATGACATCCTTTGCGGAGGACAAGCAAACAGGCCTGTCTTCCCTTTCCCTGGTTTTGGTTTTGTACGATTTTTTCGTAGAATTCCTTCATTACAGCCTAGCAGTCAGACCTTGATGGTAGGCTTCTCGTATAATCTTGCAACCTAGCTCACATTTGTGTTATAGGTGTTGCTGCAATAGAGCCCAGCAAGGGCAGATGTCAAATGTTGTCTTTTTGACTCTGCAATGTACGCTGCCCACACTCCAGACGTTCGAGGTGTTGGATGCCAACACGGGGGCTCAAATAAAGGAGCTGGACTTTGGTGCTCACTTCTTTGGGGAAGTCTTGCATCGTTCCATAGTAATATTCAACAACGGACCTGTCGAATCAAAGTTCCTTCTCACGTGAGTATTGACTGTTATGTTAGTCCGCACAGCTTTATCAGCACGTAGGAAAGAGCCCTGGACTCAAACCTCGCCCAATGTTCACAATGTGCAAAGGAAATGTGTCGTGAATTCTGAGGGGGGGGGATTTCTGCCCACGTGCCCACGTGCTTGCAAAGAATCTTCAGCTTCTACTGTAAAATGTCAGCTCATGCCATTGTCCTGACAAGTGCCCCTGACTGAAAGCTCAAGATGACGATGCAGCATGAGGTATCAAAGAAGCTTTATCTGCAGCCGTTGCTGATCACAATGAACAGTTGTTGATCATGAGAGATGTGGATACAGCGTAAAAGCCTCCACTCAGTTTATACTCGAACCATACAGGTACGGCAGCATGGGGGAGATCAAGGTGAAGCTGGGTGACAACAGAAAGAGCTCAAATGGTGGCAACGACCCTGAGGACCCTTATGCCGACCTCATCCTGGCCACACGCCAAAAGGTATGGTTGAGCTGGAGCTGAACGAGTTGTTGAAAGTTGCACACATGCACACAGACAGACAGACAGACAGACAGACAGACAGACAGACAGACAGACAGACAGACAGACAGACAGACAGACAGACAGACAGACAGACAGACAGAC
>Ga0307942_1000860_pt1 | contig 22886 bp, 27 predicted proteins | sample OrgLakmetagen175_FD_201846 | JGI IMG/M metagenome (GOLD analysis project Ga0307942, IMG submission 201846) | Saline water microbial communities from Organic Lake, Antarctica - #175 | ecosystem: Environmental > Aquatic > Non-marine Saline and Alkaline > Saline | place: Antarctica: Organic Lake... | reverse complement strand
ACACGCACACCTGTATTGTCACCCCTGTGCTCTACACTACCTGAAATGATAACACCATAACACCTGTATTCTACCAGAAATGATAACACCTGTACTAAACCAGAAATGATAACACCTATTGTATTGTCACCCCTGTGCTCTACCCTACCAGAAATGATAACACTGACCGAATCACTGAGTGCACATTGCATCCCTCAGTCCTGAAGCATTTTTGAGGTGCACGAAGATGGAAGGCACACAACATAGAGCATTGAGGTGCACGAAGATGGAAGGCACACAACATAGAGCATTGAGGTGCACGAAGATGGAAGGCATAGAGCATATACAGCATAGAGCATTGAGGTGCACGAAGATGGAAGGCACACAACATAGAGCATCAATTGACAGCCATACCCTGTCAGCCTACTCTTCCCCTCTTTCCCTCAGCCCTCACACGCTTCCCATTGATTCACACGCCACACACTCTACTGCGCACGTGTCTTGTCCTCACACCTCAAGCCTAATTCCTTATGCATCCTTTTTGGAGGTTTCCAATAAATATATAAACCGAGCATGTTAAAAGTGCACCTTCTCCCCCAGCCTTTTCTCCCCCCTCATGTGCTCGCCTTGGATATACACACAGACACGCACACACATATACACACTCAAGTATGCACGCACACACGCGCACACACACACATACACCACGCTTACCTGAGCGCGTGCCTCGTCCCTCTGCCCACATGCATTTTGGAGGCGCGTGATGAGGTCGTCCTTCATGGCATGGAACTTCTTTTCTAGCTCACTGCAGGCGATGAGTAGGTCACACCATTTAAGCAACACACACAAGAGGTCATCCGTTGTGGCATGCAAAACTTCTTTTGCAGCTCACTGCAGACAACAGAGAGGAAAAGGCCACACCAATCAACTCAATAAAAAAAAAGTTGTCCTCAGCAGCATGCTGCTCTAGTTTTATGTAGGCAATTGGAAAGGGTACTTAAATTGTGAAATCACAAACTAGAGGGGAGTAACTTTAACGTACAACATTGCAGTGTGGGCATCATGCACAGACGCTGAAAGACAAGATGTGTCTTCATCAGACCAGTAGAAAATTCAGAATGGCTGCAGGCACAAGGGAATATCCGTAGGAGAGAGAGAGAGAGAGAGAGAGAGAGAGAGAGAGAGAGAGAGAGAGGGAGTGGTGGCATGCATCAGGGAGATCTCAGAAAGCAAATCTCTGGCACAAGCGCACCTCACGCCTGGCCATGCAATAAGAAAAACTAGGGTTGGCCAAAACCATACATATATACGATATACGTGTGACAGTATTGCTTAATTTACCGTATATACACTGTATATGTGTGATATCACCATACATACTGTCATATACGGTGTGCATATACGGTTCTGGCCATGCAATAAGAAAAACCCACACACTGCTTAACAGACACGAGGCACGACCCTGCACTCCAAGCGTGTTCTGTTCTGCGTTCAGTGCATGCATCACAAAAACATTTGTATGCAAACCTACACCAGACACACAACACACACACACTCTCTCTCTCTCTTTCTCTCTCTCTCTCTCTCTCTCTCCCTCTCTCTCTAACTCTCTCTCTCTCTCTCTCTCTCTCTCTCTCTCTCTCTCTCTCTCTCTTTCTCTCTCTCTCTCTTTCTCACACACACACACAATCACGCATCAACATACCTGCGCTCCCCTAATGAGCGTTGGATGTAGTCCTGCGCCTTTTCCATCTTGCGCTCTGTCTCTGCACGTGCTTTGGCTGCTGCTTCAGATGCAGCAGCCACCTCTGCCTGCAGTGCCTCTACCTCCTGCGCACGTGTGTGTGCGTGTGTGTGTGCGCGTTTTTAAGCGTGTGTATGCATGTATGTGTGCGGATGTGTATGTGTGTGAGTATGTGTGCATGCACGCGCATGAGAACTAGGGTGCAGGTACATGCGTGTGTTGATGTGTGCACATGCGTGTGCAAGCGTCAGGGTTTTTGTTTGGGAGGTCAGGTGTGCTCATTTTGGGTGCAACTCTGCAACCCACTGCTGATGCTAGAAGACCCACTTGTGGTTGTAAGACCTGCATTAAAAAAATGATAGCGTGCCTAAGCTATCTGAGACAACTCCCCCCAACACCGCACACACACACGCACACTGCCCTCATAACGCATATGCCCTGTATAACAAATCTGGACTCTACACTTGCTTAGACATCATTTTAACATACCTGTCCCTACGCTAACCCTGTCACTGTGAACGCACTAACATAATCCATACCCACACAGAGCAACCCTCAAATCTGCCTTTTCCGCACACATACATACACGCACGCACACACACATTCACACACATTCACACGCATTCACAGTCACACACAGTCATACACAATCACACACCTGCTCTGCCTTTGCCCCTACATTCACACACATTCACACGCATTCACAGTCACACACACACACGCACAATCACACACCTGCTCTGCCTTTGCCCTTGCTGCCTGCTCCTCCTCCAGCCCTGACGCAGCAGCAGTAGCAGCAGTGGTCTGCAGCTCTGCATTGCGTGCCTCTGACTCCTTCAGCAACTGCTCGCGCTCAAGGAGGACGGCACGCTCCTCCTTGAGCTGTGTGTGTGTGTGTGTGCGTGCGTGCGTTGTGTGTGTGCATGATTGTGGTGCAGGTTTGTTTGTGTGTGTGCGTGTGTGACCCCTTCAACTGCTGCTCGCAATTGAGGAGGGTGGCAGGCTGTGTGTTTGTTGTGTGTGTGTGTGTGTTTGGCTGTGTGTGTGACTTATATGTGTGTGTGTGGCTGTGTTTTTGAATGAATATGCGTGTTGTTAATCTGTGTACGTTCAGGATCACTTAGGGGTAATCGTATTTACCCAACACAAGCAATGCTGTAAACACTCACGCACGCACGCACTTAAGCACACATGCCCGTGCAAACAAACACGCACGCACGCACGCACGCACATGCACGCACCTGGTGCCTCAAGTCGTTGCGTTGGCCTTGCACAACCTCCAGCGTGCCCTGCAGCTCCACACACTTGTTCTCTAGCACCTTCTTGTCTTCCAACAGTCGAGTGCCCTCTCGTGCATTCTGTCGCAGCTGCCGTAGCTCCCTCTTAGCAGCCTGCAAGGGTTGTGTCAGGCAGTGTGTGGGTGTGGGTGTGCTTGTGTGCGTATGTATGTGTCTGTGCGTGTGTGTCTATGTGTGTATGTGTGCCGTAGCTCCCTCTTAGCAGCCTGCAAGGGCTGTGTCAGGCAGTGTGTGGGTGTGTGTGTGTGCTCATGTGTGTGTGTGTGTCTGTGCGTGTGTGTATGTGTGTATGTGTACCGTAGCTCCCTCTTAGCAGCCTGCAAGGGCTGTGTCAGGCGGGGTGTGTGTGTGTGTGTGTGCTTGTGTGTGTATGTGTGTGTCCTGCAAGGGTTGTGTCAGGCAGTGTGAGAGTGCGTGTGTGTGTGCTTGTGTATGTGTATGTGTGTGTCTGTGCACTTGTATGCGAGGGTGTATGTCCGTGCACAAATGTGTGTGTGCACATTCGTGTCACCCAAAAAAATCATATGGATGTGGATGAGATGCAACTCCACATATTTTTGCCGTTACGTGCACGGCTAGCGTCAGTACTAGTTCAGAGTCATCGTCCTTGAAACATGTTATTCCTCATCGACAATTATTCTTTACTTCTGGACTTTTACTCATGAGTTTGTGGGTAGGTTTGCGACCGTCACCTGGAGCCTCTTGACCTCATGCATGCATTTTAAAAGTAACTGGCCAGTCCATCATTCCAATCCCAAACAAAAGCCCCAGCCACACAAAATATGAAATCTACGTAGGGCTGGCGAGCAGCACCGTGCGTACACTTTGGACTCAGCCATGTGTCTGAGGAAGCCTCTGCCGATACCTATCTCTGCTATGCAATTACGCTAAAAATGCCTCACGTGTAAAAGTATGCTCGTACGTAGGGTTGGCCAGAACCATATATATAAATATATACGGTGTATATACGTTATTTTTGGCAGGCAAATCCCGAAATATACGGTCATATACGGTGTATATATACAGTTCTGGCCAACCCTACTCGTACGCTATCTAGGTGCCTGTGGCTTTGCCAGCCCAACAGACGTGCAGCGCCCTGCATAAAAATCTAATTACGCTAATAATGCCTCGCGCGTAAAAGTATGCTCGTAAGCTATCTAGATGCCTGTGGCTTTGCCAGCTCAACATACATGCAGCGCCCTGCCTCAAAAGCACACACGTGCTCAGCCACGATCCAGATCTGTCATCATAGCTCACTTACGACACAAACGCACTTCTTCAACACTTCACTCAACAAACATGCAGCACGCACCTTGCAGCGGAAGGCTTGCTGGATTCGTGTGATGGCTGCCTGCTGCTCCAGGAACAGCTTGCGTGCGCAGTGCATGCGCCACATGGCCTGTGCGCGCGTGCATGTGTGTGTGTGTGTGTACACAGGTGTGAGTGAGTTCTGTGTGTGTATGTGCGTGTCTGTGTGAGTATGTGCCTGTCTCTGTATGTGTCTGTATGTGTATGATTATACGTGTGTGTATGTGCGTCTGTGTGTTGTGCAAGTATGTGTGTGTGCGTCTGTGTGTGTATTTGTGCAAGTGTGTGTGTAAGTGTAAATGCGCATGCATGTGTGTGACGTAGGCGACGAGTTTAGAGCGCAAAAACTCAAGTCCCATAGAAAAATTAGCTGAATGGCTTGAACAATACGCTCATGACAACATAGGTGCTATGGCTTGAACAACACGCTCATGACAAAATAGGTGCACGTTGGAACGATTGTAGAGCTACAGACACACACACACACGCACACACACACAAGCACACGCACTTACAAAGCCATTCACATACTCGCATGCGCAAACCTGTTCAGCCTCACAGGCACACACCTGTACAGCCAGAGCGGCATGCATGCGTCGTGTTTGCTCAAACGTTGCACGTGCATTGCGTCCTCTCCAAATGGCCTGCACCCTGCTGATGGCCATCCGTGCGGCGGCATAGTTCTTGCGCGCGCAGTAGCCGTGCCAGTGGCGCTGTGTGTGAGTGTGTGGAAGCAAATGTTGGTGCACGTGTGAGTGTGTGCATATGCGCGTCGTGGCTAGAATGAAAGGCGCGACGTAGTTGTGGTGCAAAGAGATTGCGCCCATGAGCAGAAACATTGGTATAGCTAAGGGAATAGCTACGGAACAAACAACAGAGCTACAGAACAAACAAGGCCTCACACAATGCATATCTGGATTGCAAACTCGTATGCGAACAATACAAAACCTCGCACAAAAAAACCGACACGCATATACACACCTGGATTGTAATAGCCGCCTTCTGCATACGCAGCCCCATCAGAGCCTTCCTTGCTGCCAACCCACGCGCCGCACACTGCAGCATCACGGCTGCGCGCTTGGCAGATTGGAAGCGCGAGCGTGCAAGCCAGCCCATGCAGTGGCGCTGGATGGTGACGGCTGCGGAGTGCAGCTTGTCGGTGCGCAGCTTGTCAAGCTGTGCCATGTGGCCAGCACGCAGGAACACCTGTGTGCGTTTTTGAATGTGTGTGTGTGTGTGTGTGTGTGTGGTGAGATAATGGGGTGTATATGCGCAGGTGCTGAGCTGTTCCATGTGGCCAGCGCAAAGAAACATCTGTGTGCATTTTGTGTGTGTGTGTGTGTGTGTGTGTGCGCGTGCGAATGAGTGTGTGTGTATACGTGCCGCTGTCAGCATCTGGTGGCCTTAATGCCCGTACGCAAAGTATATCAGCACAACTGTTGCGTATCAGCACACACAATCAGACACACAGAATGCACACCTTTGTAGTCCCCAACTGGTGGCCCTGGATGCCCGCACGCTGTACGACGGCACGCGCTATGCTGCGGTCGTCCAAGCTTGTGTCGCGCAACAAGTCGGGAGCTAAGGGCCAGAAGTGGTCTACAAAGTCAGGGTAGGGACGTTTGGCAGGGAAGCCGGCACAGTTGATGCGCACGGCCTCCAGCACACCTGTGTGTTTGTGGGTGTATGTGTGTGGGTGTTTCTGTGTGAGTGTGTGTGTGCGTGTGTGTGGGGGGTATGTGTGTGAGTGTGTGTGCATGTATGTACGTGGGCAGACGGGAACATGGATGTGATTGTGTGTGCTGCACAATTCGTACTCCGTACTCCATACATTGCTATGATAAACCGATCTAAAACAAGGTCTGTCCACAATACACACACGCACACTGTGCGGTGCAGGGTAAGAACAAAGACCACAGTCCACATCGTAGCTACTGCAGCATGCGCACACACACATACGCACACAAACAGTGCACAGGATTACAGTAGCGGACCACACTATCACACGCACACACACACACAAACGCACACACGCACACAAACAGTGCACAGGGTTACAGTAGCGGACCACACTATCATACACCACCAACCTCCACATCGTAATTGCTGCAGCACATTGGCGCCCTCGAAGTGCATGGGTTTGTTCAGGGAGTTGGGCTTGATGCAGCGCACGTAGTGCGGCTCCATGACCTATATACATACATCAAAACCACAAGGGCGGAAAGGGATTTGTTCAGGGAGTTGGGCTTAGTGCAACGCACGCAGTGCGGCTCCATGACCTATGTACCTATATATATTAAAGTAAAAGGGAAATTGCTTAGGCTTGCAATTTCTTTGGTCACACTCAAAGTGGGCCACAGACGTAATTAAACATGCTTTCTCCTCACAGACACACTGTCGGCCAGGTGATTTATTTTGGAGTTGCTGACAAGCTGAGAGCTGTCAGTGACCAGAACAAAAAACTGAACAAACTTCCTGGCTCGACCTTTGATGTTTTTCTCCAGCCTGTGTCAAGATGACTAATTATGAGGAACTGCTTCAAACAGCATGAGAGCTGGGGAGCAAGGCAGCATGCATTGCAGCTTACAAATTTGGACCCTCTGATGATTACATTGGTACCAAATTGCATTGATACCATATTGCAAGAGACAAAAAAGAGAGGACTGGCCACACATTTTCATGTACAGCACCACACATTTCCATGCACAGCCTCAAACCCATTCCCCTCACCCATGCACATCCACACCCACGCACATGCCCTCCCCCCTCTTGTTCCTTGCATACAAACACGTTCACACACACACATATTATAGCTGCGAAGTTGTCACACACACATACATATAAATATATATATATATATATATATGGCCGTAAGCCGTGTACATTAGCCGTTACGTTTCAGTACAATCGCGCACCCAACCCACCTGCAGCTGGCCCATGAGCTCCGCGAGCTGCTTCTTGAATTGGGAGCCCACAGAGTTAAACTTGAAGCCCTTGAACGCCTTGCCGTCCTTGGCGCTGGGGGCTGCAAGTCACAAAGAGCAGGATGGAGGTGGGGTAACACAAATTCAATTTTTGGCGCTTGAGACTCCTCAGGATGGAACACAACAGGATGGCGGGGATTGTCACCTTTTGCGCGAATCGGAAACACTGGACCACTTGCCGTCCTTGGCAATAGGAGCTGCGTATCGTTTTGACAGACAACTAGGGTTGGCCAGAACAATATATATACGGTGTATACCATGTACGAATTTTTGGCAGGGAAATTAATCCGTGGATTCGTTATTTGATGGGAGGGCTGTGTGCGATAGTACAGAACAACAAACTGCACAAGTGCAAGAGAAGGATGAAAGAGGGAAAAAGGTGGCTTGGCGTTCGGTCTGGAATTATATTGAGTTTTATTGAAAAGCGGGATGCAGCTGCAAATGCAAGTGTAAAGGCAGCCATGAAAATACTCACACACAGCCATGCACACATGTCGCCATGCACGCAGGCAGTGCAAATTTGCAAGCTTAACTTGATCATGGAAGAATAAGGAAAAGGCTTGCTTTAAAAATGATTAAAGAGTTGCTCTTGTACGTTTTGACCTGTAAGCAACCAAAAAAGAGCATATTAATCCCCAATCAGGTCGTGGTCCTCTTAGATATGCTGGTCAAACAGAACCAGTCCTGCAATCAATACCGGATTTATACTAATGGCTATTGACCAGCAAACGGTCAAAGAAGCAAGCGAGCCTGTTACACAATCTGCTTGTCACGTAGAGGCATGTGTGTGTGTGTGTCCTGCATTCAACGGCAACAAGCCAGCGCAGATCACTTTGTGTGCATACAAATCTACCCCTCCACAACCGCAGCCAGATCCACCTCATGTGCATGCTGTTCCACGATAATATCTAAGACCTGCACTTGGCACCGGCAAGCCACACATATTTCGTGTGCTTGCTACCAAAGCCACACCTGAGTCCTGGGCTTCTTGGAAGAGCTGAGCCACAAATGGCAGGGAGGAGGAGGCCAGCAGGGTCTGGTGCTCTGTAACCACAAAGTCTTTGTTCTTGTCCTGCAAATGTGTGGAGTTGCGGTTTTGCATCAAACGTGATTCATGCTAAGATAAGGCAGTGGAGATCAGGCTGCAAGGGTCTGGTGTTCCATGCCCACGCACAGTCTGAACGAGTGGCAGATGTGAGGAAGGGGGAAGCACGCATGCTGGGCTAGGTAGCAAGGGTAAAGCCACTCTGCATTCTTTAGGTGTGGGACACCTTTCTTTGCGTCACTCTCACTCGCACACATGAACACACGTACGCGCGCAAACACACACGCACGCACAAACATGCGCGAGCATAAACAAATACACACACACCAGCACACACACACATACACACATGCACACACGCATACACGAACACGGACACCCACACACATGCAGCATCAACACGCACCATGAAATGGCTGGTCTCGTACGTCACGTCACCCGCATAGTGGTCCACTGTGAATGCCTGGTTAGAGCGCTTAGGCTTGCTGAAACGGGTGGAGTCTTTGCAGGTGGGCGTGGAGTACAGCTTCTGTGCCAGGTCAGCTCCTGTTGAGGTGGGGAACCTGGAGGTGGGGAGGAGGAGGGGTATGCACTCGCGCATAAGTATACACCTGCCCGCGTGCTTCAACTGGTTAAAATGGATGAGAGTACAGCTTTTGTGCCTGGTCAGCTCCTGTGGGGGTGGGGAACCTGGAGGGGGGGAGGGGGAGGGGCATGCACTCGCGCGTAAGGTTACGCTTGGATGGATTTGACTGGAGGTGGAAATGGGGAGAAGCATGTGCACGTGCTTGTATCAATGCCTGCCTGTGTGTTCTGGCTGACTTAAGTGGGTGAGGGTGTAGCCTCTTGCTCGGTCTGATCCTGCAGAGGTGGGGAACATGCTGGAGGGAAAGTATGTGTGCACCGGTGCGTATGCCCTCAACCGCGTCCTATCTTATGTTTAGAATGGACCATGCGCGCACATTTTACTATGCCTCCCGACGCCCACACATTCAACATGCCGACAAACATGTCCTAGGTATGCTCAGCCTCAAATGCCTGCTTCATCATCGTCGTTATGCCCAGCCTCAAATGCCCAGCCTCAAATGCTCATCATGCCCAGCCCACACATTCAACATGCCGAGAAACATGTCCTAGGTATGCCCAGCCTCAAATGCTTGCTTCATCATCACCATGAAATAGCCAATCAAGTCACTGCCTTTATTATTTCCCCTAGCCCCCTACTCCATCCACTATTGTGTTAAAACCTCTTTAACACCAGTTGCGCTCCTTCTGTTTAGTAGCAGCAGCACCGGGCTGTGCAACACATGCCGCAGCTTTTGAGCAGCCTTTGGACTACCCACTCACTTCACACCTGTCCCCCCTCAACTATGCAACAGCAAAAGTGCAAACTAAGGAGGCTAACCGTTTGGGAGCTTTAACGAGTACACACATGTTTAGGGTCAACCAGGACCATATATATACGGTGATTATACATTTTTTTGGGCAGGGAAATCACCAAATATATAATCATATACGGTGTATATAAACGGTTTCGGCTAACCCTACACACCTACACATGTGTCATGACCGTGCATACACACTCACACAGCCCCACACGCTTGCACGACCTCCCATCTCTGCTGCACAGCCAGAAGCCCCGCCAGGCCCATATAGCACACAAATATCAGATACCCATTTAAACACAAACACAAACACACACACACTTACCATTACTTTGCACGCACACGTAGCCATTCTCACCTGCACTGCTCAACCAGCAACTTCAAAATGCACATAGAGCACACCTGACCTTACCATTCCTAAGAAAGTAAAAAAAATAAACACATTAAAAGCATAAAAACATCAATCATCATACGCGTGCACAATGAACGTTGCCCGCCTCACCTGCACTGTTCATCCAGCAGCTCCAGGATGCCCATCTTGCCCTCTATGAGATCCAGCACATCTTGGTTGTCCACAAACTGTGTTATGCGTGATACGTGTGAGGCGCACGTGGGTATAGTTCAAAAACTACGTGTAAGAGTGGGACACTTATGGATGTGTCTGCTCAGCTTGCAACCTGTCGCCTCCGGTTCTGTCCCTAGACATAAGGCCTTGGATTTTCAGGTCAGCTGCTGCCATAGAAGGTAAGGCTCCAGCCCAGAAATGCCAAACCTTGATACGGATTAAAGACAAGCATGGCAAATTGTTGACGTCATCACTAGGATGGTTCGAGGGGTTGGAGACATTGCTGTCAAATTGACGATGATTTCACGTTACCAGGCAGATTCAAACCTGCCACCCCAAAGGGTCTGATCTAAACATGGACAACTAGGCTTTCAGATCAGAGCGTCTGGTCTGAACATGAACGAATAGGCTAACAGAGCAGCTACCCTGACATAGCAGCACCGCATTAAGTGGATACTTAAGTAGTTGCTGAAGTGAGGATACAGGTCAACACATAGACTGAAGCGAGGATACAGGTCAAGTGTATGTAGGGTTGGCCAGAGCCATATATATACGGTGTATATACGGTAATTTTGGCAGAGAAATCACCAAATATACGGTCATATACCTACATATATACCGTTCTGGCCAACCCTACATACACTGAAGTGAGGACACTGAAGTGAGGACACCGAAGTGAGGACACAGGTCACATACACTGAATTGAGGATACAGGTCGTCGCATACACTGCCAACGCACCTCCAGACATAACCACTCACAACGATCTTACGTAGGTATGGAGGTAAGGTTGCCACACATACATGGCCAATGCAACCTCAGATCTGGCCATTTACCACTCTATAACTTTTTTTCTTCCAGTTGGTCACCATAAAAAAAAGAACAATTGCACTCACTTGGATGTAGGACCAGTCGATCTGCTCCCGCTCGTACTCAGCTTGCTCCATCTTGAACACGTGCTGGTTGAAGTGCTGCTGCAGCTTCTCGTTGGCGAGGTTGATGCAGAACTGAAGACATGGAATGTCAAGTTTGGGAGTAGCTCCCATCAGCGAACCCAAATTGAGTATGCTTCAGTTGTATGCAATATAGATGAACGTCTCAGTTTTTTCTGCTTTGCCAGCGGGGCTTCGAACAGCTTATTGCATTTGCACCTTTCACTTGTGCATCGACCTTGCTACCAAGATGCTGCAAAGATGGCTTCTTCCGGGTTTAAGCATTGAAAGTAAGCTTTATCCGTCTACTACTCGAAAAGCATGATGCTTAATGGCTGTAACCCCTTAACAAGCATGGTGCTTAATGGTTGTAAACCCCGTGCATACAAATCTGCAATAACCACACCAAAGAGAAGCTGCAGCAGCATGTTAGTAAGCTCTATTATAAACGGCATAACTCCATTTGTTCTCCTCACACTACACACAACTTAGCAGAAACACGCCAGGAAGTGTACCTGCTCAAAGGAGTTACTCCCAAACTTGAATGCGCTACACACAACTTAGCAGGAACACGCCAGGAAGTGCAGCCCTCCTACCTGCTCAAAGTCATTGGAGGCAAAGGACTCAAAACCGTAGATATCCAGCACTCCCACACTCGCAGCACAGTTTTTGTCCTCCCCGATGGCTGCGTTGATGCAGGCTACGAGCCAATCAAACATCTGCAGAGCACAGGAAAAAGCAATGTTGTGTTCGTCTTCTATGCTCACAGAGCAGAATGTGGATGGCTGCACTGATGCAGGCTACGAGCCAATCAAACATCTGCAGAGCACAGCAAAAAGGAACAAGCAATTTTGTGTTCATCTACTAATGCTCACAGAGCAGAACGTGTCTCCCAATGACTGCATTGATGCAGGACACTAGCCAGTATGACTGTATTGATGCAGGACACTAGCCAGACACACTGTGCGCTCATTGGGCTAATATTGGGCTTTTATGATCGTCGTTTCTGAGCAGCACAGTGTCTGCCCCAGCGGGTTGCGTACGACAGCGTTTTAAATTGAATGCCAAAAGCGTTTGTACACTCATCAGCAAGAAGATGTTTTGGCAAACCTAATCGTACACAGCAAAGCAAAGGTGCTTCCCTTGATATGTCAGGTGCTGAGTGTCTCGGGCTGTGCTGCAAATTCACACACACACATACACACACACACACACTTGTGTAAGCACACACACACACACACACACACACACATGCATACGTTTAGACGCAAGCACATGCACACAGGCACACACACACAGACACACCCACATATATACACACTCGTATTCATGCATGCACGCGCACACACACCTTGGAGTACAGGATCTTGGCCAGGGAGTCCCTGTTCTCTGTGGCAGCCTTAACGTCCAGCGGGCTCACTATTGGGCCCTCCGGTGTATGGCGGGTGCGTGTAATCAGGGCTTTGACCAGCGCGTCCTTACTGACACCCAACAGCTCAGCTGCAGTAGCAACAACACATGAGCGGACGTGATCTCAATTTGAGCATAGCATTTAAATGAGCCCTCCGGTGTATGGCGGGTGCGTGTAATCAGGGCTTTGACCAGCGCGTCCTTACTGACACCCAACAGCTCAGCTGCGGTAGCAACAACACACGTGCGGACGTGATCTCAATTTGAGCATAGAATCTAAAGGAGCCCTTCGGTGTATGGCGGGTGCGTGTAATCAGGGCTTTGACCAGCACACCCTTACTGACACTCGTCAGCTCAGCTGCAGTGACATCGAGACGCACGCGGTTGTTAATCGCATCTCGAGCATAGAATCAGAAAGGCGAGTGTCTCATCAGCGCTGTCAATGCCCTCGCTGGCACCCAGCAGCTTAGGGAAGAGCGACGGACAAGTGGGTGACCAACGTTGATAGGAATGGGGCCTTTCAAAGCAGTGACCAGCATGCCCTTGCTGCACGAGGACCGGTGCCAGCGGCATATGAGAGGGGAGATTTCGCTACACGAGAGATTTTGCTATACAAGACATACAATTTACTACTGCACGAGGACCAGTGCCAGCGTATGAGGGGAGAGATTTTGCTACAAGACATGCTCGAAGAAAGCAACAACCTAAAGGAAACAGCATAAAGCAACAGCATGAGGTGCACCTACACATGGCAGACAACCCTGTAGCCTCACATGCACACATCCACCCCTACCTGCACACAGCGCGTGGTGCTCCCCCCCACCCTCTGCAAGCACGCACGATTCTCCACCGTCTGCCGGCACAAATACGATGTTGCCCAAGTGTAAAATGGCAGCCACGGTGCGAAAGATGGCTTCTTGGTCGGAGGCAGGAAGGCCCACGCGTGTCATGGCCAGCACTGTGCGCTGCGGTGTGCAGGGATGCACGTACGTTCGTAAACAAGCGGATGGGCTAGAGTGCAGGAACATCCGAGTGGGATGAGAAGTTGGTGTCATGGTCAGCACTGTGCGCTGCAGTGTGCAGGGATGCACGGACGTTCATAAGCAAGAGGACGGGCTCGAGTGCAGTAAGATCCAAGCAGAATGGAGTTGGTCAGAAAACTGTGTGCTGTAGTGTGCAGGGTTGCATGATGCACAAAATTAAGAGGATGGGCTACATTACATGCAATTTGAAGCAGGACATGCACACAAGGCGCCGACATGGTTGCAAGAATGGCAAGCATGGAGGAGTAAGAAAAAGGAAGGTTCCACACGTGCTGTGGCCAGTTCTGAGTTTTGCTGTGGCCAGTTCTGTGTTTTGCTGTAGGATATTTAGGGATGCACACGCTCACATGCTTGTGCTGCTAGGTGAGGTGGATGCCTCACACACAGGGTTAGCCAGAAGCCTGTATACACACACCGTTTGTGACCATACAGCTGAAGGTTTCCAGTTATAAATAACACATACACACTGCAAATACGTACATATGTATGGTTTCTGCCAACCTGCTCACTCGATTAGAGGCCCTTACCCCACCAAACCTACGCTATGTTCTCACACAAGCTTTTGTGCCCACTGTTAGCAGCCAGGCAGCAGATGAAGGTGGTGGCATATCACTGGAAAGTTGCTCAAAACTCGCCACGAGTCAACTCTACCGACTAGCTATCAGCTTGCGTGATGAGTCCATTTTACCATGCAGCAATCGACTCGCGCCACGAACCAGTTAAATCACCTAGCTCGTTATCTGCCACGAGCATCTCATCTCATATCATCTAACCCCCTTCTTAGACACCTCTGGATATAGCCAGGTGACACAGGTCACCCCGAGCTAAACAGCTCGCCTCTCGTAATACTTCTCTCCGCGTTGTCCACGCCTGAAATCGTCGCCACGCACATGCACGCCATTAAAACCCCTGTGCAGCATCTGCCCCTCGAGATAAACTTCACACACAAGAACCCCATCAATCACTGTGCAATATGTGCTCCTCAAGATAAGGTCACCCCTCAAGGATCGACTCAGACACACACACACACACACACACACACACACACACACACAAACACACACACACACAGACATGCCTACCTTGTACTCCTCTGCATTGTTTACTCCTGAAAGCTCGTAACAGCTGCTCTGAGACAGGTAGTGGTAGTCAGAGGCAGTGGTTAGCCGCCAGCGTGACCGCTCCTCTGAGGACGCACCCTCACACAGCTGCAGTATCGTGCAAAAAAGTAAATCGAGTTGTGATGTCCATTGCGTGTGACCAAAGCACAAACTGTAAACATGAGAGGCAGTATTTCTCGCTAAGCATGCTTGTTGGCATGCCCTCTCCTTTAGATTTACCGTATAGGCGGTATTTCACCGCATACCACAAACGTGTCCAAGCCCCTCGCGGAGTGTCGGGAGCAGTTTAAATAATTAAGTTACAAGGGCTTCGCGAAGCTCGCATTGGGGTTGGTTAATTAATTTCAGGCATGAATCGGGACAGGCCGGGAAAGCCTCCCGAGCCGCCCCTCAAAGCCCCCAAGGGGGAAAAAGAGCTTGCGGTTGCAGACTTTTTAAAGCCTAGTAATCGGACAGCAAGTGCGAAGAAGGCAGCAGAGGGGGAGGCAGCAAAGGCACATGCAGACGTGTTACAGGGCAGCACCTGTGGGTGATTGATGCAGCAGGGTGATTGATGCAGCAGCAAAGAAAAGGAAACCAGGTAGGCCTCCTAAGCTGGCTTCAGGCATAAGCAGCAGGGGGGCTGGCCCTCTCTTGGGGAGGAAGGACACCAAGAGGAAGAAGCGCAAGCTGAACAACAAGAGGAAGCCCAAGAGCAACTGGTGGCACCCTCCTCTCCCAACTGATGTTTCCTCTTTGAAATACCATACAGAGAATATATCACGCCGCAAAAATAATGTTTTTGAGGGGTGCGGCTAACGGCGGACAGAACTTATATATACGGATTAGCGAAAATTAATTGTTTTCGAGAGATTTTAGGGGCACGAGCGAGAAAGAGCCCCCCGGAGGAAGAGGGCATGGACTAGATTGTTGAATTCAAATGATTGAGCACAAGTTGTGCGAGTTGCGCGAAAACACAGAATTAGAACGAGAACTTGGAATGAGCAACTAAAGTGGAGTCAGTTTTTTGAGCAGTAGTTTGCTTGGGTAGTACCAACCTGCCAGGCTCATGTTTGCATGCAGAGGGCGGCAACAGCCCACCCTGTGGTCAATATCTTTTGCAAAAGTAACTTGTATGCATGTAATGAAGCAATGGTAAGGTCTGTGGCCACATCAGGGTTGTTTGGCCTTGCGAATTTGTGCGGATAGGATAATATTTATTGAAAGGGGTGCGGATTGGGTGCGCAATTGCAAAACTAATTCTGTACAATAGCCAGACTTAAGGGAGCAGCAATGTAAATACCAAAACCCTCCCAAGAGGGCGCCTTCACATGCGAATGCACGCACACGTACGCGTGCGCACACGCGCGTGCATACCCGTGCACGTGCAGCTCAGAGGGCCAAAGGCCCTCGCATAAGCCGCATTGGGGTAGTTAATAAGATTGTGTGCCCCTTGCATAAGCTCGCATTGGGGTTTATTGATCTAAACTCAACCGGTTACGCCTCTATGGTACACGCTTTGCACGAACGCGTAGACAGAAGTGGCGCCATTGTTGTTATAATACCTGCATGATTTGATGCCCAAAACATCTCACACGCAGGCTCTTGCCATAGTACTCCAAAATGGCCATGTCCATACGGAGAATTCAGCTTTGAAAACTTATTGCACGCTCGCCAGCATTTGTTACATGTAGGGTTGGCTCAACCGTACATACAAAAATACGACGTATCAAAATGTTTATTAATGAGTTTTTTTCAAGAATCGCATTGGTAACGCGCCTGTACGGTATTTACAATCATGTACGGTGCATATACAGTACATGGAAATCCCATGTACGGTTTGGGCCAATACTAGTTATATGCTCCCTGCTGACGCAGAAGTCAGCAAGATAGGCAGAAAGGAGGGCACAGCGCAGCCAAATATAAGGGAACGGTATTTTTATTAGCTCGTCGTCTGCACTGCTTTGTTTGAGACTTGCTGCACCACAAGCCGCTTCGTGTAACGCAGACCCAGCAGATGCACATGCGCACATACATACAGGCCGCACCTGGTAAAAGATGTGGTAGTTGCGCTCTGGGTTGTTGACTGACACGACACGGCTACGTTCCAGCAGATACGTGCGGATGGCTGCCCCAGAGATAACCCCCTTGCGGTTGAAGTTGATTTCAACGTACTTGCCAAAGCGCGAACTGTTGTCGTTGCGCACCGTCTTGGCATTGCCAAAGGCTTCGAGCAGGGGGTTGGATTCCAACACCTGTGTGTGTGTGTGTGTGTGTTGAATGAAGGAATTGCTTGCTAACATTTAATTCATATACACACGGAGCACACAATTCACAGATGAAGCCAGATGAAGGTAATGCCATCACATCTGGGCGCTCACGACCTGTGACCCTTTTTTGTTTAATCAGCTTCCTATTTGAAGGCAACTACGAACAAGCTATATGCCACCACTGAAACAATTACAATTCCATTACGTACACTGCTCTTTGTGGTGGTGCCACTGCTGCTTCAGGCTTTCTGCTACCCAATTATGCGCCTTGTGCAAACTGTGTGTTCACGGTTTCACTCTTAATTGTGCCTACAAAATGAAATGCTCTTGCTGCTGCTGCTGTTGCTGCTGTTGCTGCTGTTGCTGCTGTTGCTGCTGTTGCTGCTGCTGCCGCCAGAGGTGAAACCATCGCGGAACTTTACCTTGTTGCACAAGACCCTTCCCTACAGCTCCTGACTAAAACTTGCTTGCCTGCCCTTCCACGCTCTCCTGCTGCTGCTGCTGCTGCTGCTGCCATCGCGGCCACCAAAGTGATACTTTAGATTTTAGACAGATGGATTACCTTGTTGCACTCATATTGCATGACCCTTATCAACGAACAGGAAACCTGCTTGCCTGCTCTTCCACGCTCCTGCTGCTGCCGCCAGAGACGGCGGCCGCCTCCCCAGCATCCGTGTAGCCCCCCATATGCGCGAGGTACTTCATGATGAGCTTGCTGGTCTCTGTCTTTCCGGCACCAGATTCTCCACTGACCTGAGGGTGTAAAGAAGGAGAGGAGGGACTGGAGGGGTTGCTTTCACAGAAGGCTTGAGGGCAAGCAATGTGCCGGGCTGAGTGACAGTATGACAGTACGCAGAGTGACAGTATGCAGAGTGACAGTATGACAGCATGACAGTATGAGTCAAAGCTTGGAATTAAGTGTGAGTACAGGTTATATGAGACACTTGAACATTACCAACAAGGACATGTTTAGAGAAAGGAGCGGTGCGTGCTATATGCTATCACGTGCTGCTGGAATTAGGTGATGGTATACGACAGCGCCATGAGAAGGGAGACGACACAGGGAGGCAAAAGGGCTCTAAGAGGCATGCTTTGACATCGAGAACGTGCCATGCACTTGAAAACTCAAAACAACATGCTTTGGAATTGAGTTCATGACAAGTGCTTAGATATTGTGATTATACCTGGTCAATGCGTGCACAAGCACGCTCAAGGCCCTGCATTGTGCACGTTCCATTATGAGCCAAGCAGGCTGCTAACTTTTGTGCCGTACTCAAAGGCTGAATCAAATTACAAGAAAACATGTCTAGTTGGAAGCGCTGATCACATATAACACATATAAACACGTGCGCGCACAGACACACACACACGTGCACATACACACAATTGCACAAGCATACACGCACAAACGCGTACACACAAACACGCGCACTCACGCACATCTTCACACACACACACACACACACACACACACACACGCACACACACACACATACACACGCACACAAACACACGTACATGCACACACACAAACATACGCACACACACGCACACACACGAGCATGCACGCACACAAGCAAAACACACACACACAAGCACACGCACACCGGATACACACACAAGCACGCACACACACAAGCAAACACACACGCACACACACATACGTGCACACACACGCACGCACGCACACACACGTACACACATACGCGCACACGTACACACATGCACACGTACACACACACACACACACATACACACGTACACACACACACAAACGCGCAAACGTACACACATACACACACGCGCGCACACACGCGCACGCGCGCACGCACGCACGCAACACACACACACACACACACACACACACACACACACACACACACACACAAAAGAGCACACACAAAAATGCACGCGCGAGCAAAAGCTTGACACGTTGGGGCGCACGCTGAGCTGTTCCACGCACCAAGATGGACTGCCCCTTCCATTCCCTGCACATTTGACGGTACGCTGCATCTGCAATGGCGTACACGTGCGGTGAGAGCGCCCCCAGGTCAGCCCCACGGTACTGATCCATCATGTGGTTTCCATAGAGGTGTGGGAGGGAGGCAAAGGGGTTCACAGCAATGAGAATGGTGCCAGTGTAGGTGTAGATGTCGTCCACCATGTAGCGGCACTTGAGGTTCCACAGCACTCCCGGCTCGTGAAGGTACGACAGAGACGTCATGTCCTACGCCAGGGAGGAAGAAAAACAGGGGGAAGTGTGAGAGGGGTGGAATAGGCAGGGTTACAAACAACCAGGTTAACCCTCAATTGAATCCCTCCAACCCCCTCCTTCATACCTCCACTCCCTGAGCATCCAAATTCTGCAAAGGAAAGGCATCTGGGCCAGCCGTGACCTCCCCGCCCTTCTCCGTGCGAACAAAAAGCGACCCCCCCTCACACACTCTTTCCACATCGCCCCTCTGCCACACGGCTTCGGGATCAGCCTCATCTTTGACCCACACCCGGGATCCCAGGGTGTGGGTTTCCGGAGCCATTTCTGCCAGTCCCGAGGCAATTAATTCTACGTTGGCATGTGTGGGATCAGCGTCAGTTGCAAGCTCCTACTGATGAAATAACATGTTTAAACTCTGATCACGGTTAGGTTAACCTGGGCGTTGAAACCTAATTCGTTTTTGGTGCTGCTACGAATTGTTAACTTTTCATAATATATTTAAATTTTTAACTGCGTCCAATCCCCGCAAGTCACCTTGTTCTTGCCGGTCAACCTTGAGAGCTTCAGTAACTGTAAGCTCAGGAAAGACATGGACTTGCTGGAGCTGGAGAATGAGCTGGCGCGGGTGAAGAGCGCTGTGGACAACTGGACGGAACAGAAACAATTCAGCGCGCAGGAGGGCAGGGAAAGCCATGCTGAGTTCTTGCAGGACCAGCATGGTGAGTTTTGGTAACTGTAGTGTGCTAGGCAGGGAGTGTGGAGGCCAGAAGGCAAACGCTCCTTGCACCTTTCTGTAGTAAAAAGTCTTTCTGTAGTCAAAAGTGTCTGTTGTCTGTTTTGGCGCAGGCAAAATGCAGGGCATGAAGATGAAGCAAGGTCAAATGGAGTCTGCTGCTCAGATGGTGAAGCAGCGTAAGTGGGTGCCTTAAATGGTGTTGTTTTTATAAATGCCTGATGCTTAACATTGCTGACGGATTCCTTTGCATCTGCGCTCAACAGGCCTAGAAAAAGAGCAGCGAGAGGCAGAGGCACTGCAAGGCGCTTCTTCTTCATTACGGGCTGAAAAAGACGCTATGTGCAAGCGTTTGATTGCGCTGCAAGAGTCGCTACACTCATTGGAGCAGGAACAGCAGCAGCGAGAAGCAGGTAAGAGACAACTTTGCCTTTGTGAGACATATAAATGCCTTCACAATGAATACGATGTAGCACGCCATAGGCTGAAGATTTAAAAACTCATTAAAAGCACAGGTCTTGTCATCTTGTTGCGTGTGAGCACAGATACTTGAACCCCAACTGCAAGAAAGGCCGCATTGCCTCTTTTACCCAACAAGACACCGTTCCAACACTCACAAGATATTTGAGCGCCTGTGTTGTCCACATGAAGCACAGCTTTCCTCATCCACGCACAGAGGCCAAGAGGGAAGACAGTATCAAGCAAAAGAAAGTAGTTGCGTTGAGAAAGGCACTGGCGTTGTACTCAGGACGGCTAGGGCTGGAGTTCAAGCAGGGAGCAGGTAATGTCGTCGGATCACACGTTGTATTATGCCCACCGTTCCTGTCACTGTCATCACTGCTCCTTAGTGAGGTATGATGTATGATTGCCTTTGCAGAGCAGGTCACAAGATAATCTTTCTGTTCCATAATTTTGCAAACTTTACTGCCCCCGACCCTGCTCCAACTCCTTGCTCCTCCTGACAAGAAGCTTGCCTTCCACAGTAGGCTTTCTCCCTCTCTTGTGTAGTCTACTTCAGTACCAACCCCGTTTGGTATTTTCATAACATATTGTGGACGGGTAACGCCAGCACCATGAACTGAACTGAAAGAAATTTTTTTTTCCTTTGCTCTTTGCTGTTACCACTCGCTGCTTGCAAATTGTTCTATGCGCTCCTAGCTTACTGTGCATGCATGGGCAAATTTAAACTGTGCACACAGATGAACTGCTGCTGGAAATGAGCCAGATACAAGCCAGCAACCCCCAGCGGGTGTTCAAGGTAGCTGTCAGGGTGCAACCAGACAACTCGTACTGCGGTGAGTGTGTTGGATAGCAGATAGCATAAGAGTAGCGTCTGGTCAGCAGTCTGACATATTGGCACCTCTGCGGGTGTGTTCCCAGTGTAGAGAATGTCCAGGTGCTGGTGTGAAAGCTGGTCAGAGGCTTTCTTGGCATCCAAGTTCAATAATGAGACCAAATATTTAGGACCTGACCGTGCAGCTTTAAATAATTAAATGTTTGGGCAGAAGTATATAGGGGGCGCTACCCCGGTGCTGTTCACAGTGGAGCCCATCTTATCTCGAATTCTACAAAACGTACCCCTCCAATTTGCATGTTTAGAAATGGATACCCTTTTTCCCTACTCAAGGAACTAGGAATCGAATCGGCATCTGATCGGGCATATCAAAGATCCTTTCCACGTTGCAATATTCTGGTTAAGGATTCATTTCAAATTTGTAGGCATAAGCACATGTTTAAGAGCCCCTTCTGAACAACTTCGGGAACCACTGCTTTGTTTCTGTTTACAGTAACGCAGTGCGAGCCCCCCGTGGAGAATCTCGCCCAGCTCGTGGAGCAGCTCAACAAGAGCAATTCCTTCGGAGATTTTGTGAAGAGCTTGCGGCAGGAGTTCAGTCGCCTGGCGAACAGCTGATTTAACGAGCACGCATCGTACCTGCTTAATTACTGACGGGCGGCGATCGAATTAAGTACTTACAATGTTCTCCAGTAAACTGCTTTATATTTTTGTTGATGTGCTTTTTTGCCCGTATGGAAGCATACTTTCTCCCCATCAATTGCACTAGCGCTTCTCAACCAGAAGGCCCCGGTCACAAAGGGTTCGGTTAAGTTGTTTGGAGCAGTAGTGTGGACACCGGTCCCTCTTTTTACTGACTTTGAGCCTGATACTCTTTGTATTTCTTCTCTCCTTTGTCTAACATGGTGGGATGCTGTATGGTTCAACCCATAACAGTGTTCTTTCCTAATCCATGCCGGAAGTGTTTTGTTGCCTGGTTAGGGTAAGGGTTACACAGCTATATCCGCCAGCGAGGGCAGTTGAGCTATAGCATAAAAAGCCAGCTTCAAGAAGAGAAAGAGGCCAGACTGAACAAGACACCAGAAAACGAAGCTAGAGGGAACATGAAACTGATGTAGGTAGAAGAGAAAAATGAATAGAGAAAGAGAACGTTTGTTTTGAAGAAGCGCGAAGAGAAAGCATCATGGAGAACGAGAAAAAAAGCTGTTGGTATGTCTCAGAATGTGTGTTGCCTGGTTAACTCTTTGGTAACCCAAATAGTGAACAACAAGTCGGTCACGTGGGGTTTGGTTTGGCTCTTCATCAGCTTAGATTCCTAACTAAAGGGGGAGGGAGTGGATTACAAGTTTGTTAAGTATCTCAACGTTGTCCCCGGGTTCCTCCCTGGACCTTGCAATTGAGTGTAAGGTCCCTTCGTTAGCTTTTTTTTGGGCTTAAACTTTTCATCAGATTCAAGTTTTTTTTTTTTTTTGGGTGGTGTTACAGCTACGGCCCCCAGCAGGGACCTGACAGACAACAAAAAAAAAGAGGAGAGAGGGCTCAAGCAGAGGAGAAAGCAAAAGGAAGCTGCTCAAGGAGACCCA
>Ga0307942_1000857_pt1 | contig 22924 bp, 28 predicted proteins | sample OrgLakmetagen175_FD_201846 | JGI IMG/M metagenome (GOLD analysis project Ga0307942, IMG submission 201846) | Saline water microbial communities from Organic Lake, Antarctica - #175 | ecosystem: Environmental > Aquatic > Non-marine Saline and Alkaline > Saline | place: Antarctica: Organic Lake... | reverse complement strand
CATGAGATACAGAGACCTTTTTGAAAGAATGTTTTAAGACTCTGCGTGTGTTTGCTCCTTCAAGCTCTGAATTTATTCCTTTCTTAACTTGTCATCACAGTATCACTGATTTTGAGATCAATGCATTCCTGAATCAAGACTCATACAGACTCCTCAAGTTTGTGTCAGATTTAGTTTCAATTTTCGACACTGGTTGATTTTGTTTCACCAGCCAATTGCCATCAGCCAGAGACTCGGGCTGTAGGCCATCCTTGTAACCCTTGTAACCCTTACCAAGACAGTGTTTCATTAATCCTCTGGCTACTGTTTCTATTGTTTAGCCAGGTGTGGTCTCAAACTTTTGCCAAGCTTCCGCTGAGATGCCCTTTGAGGCATGTATAGTGATGTGACCTTATCTAACCTTTCCAAGACATTCTACCTTTAAAACCCATACAAAACAGGAAAAGAAGAAGCAAGTAGTGGTATCCCTGTCGGCATGAATTAGGAATGACAAGACAACAGAGACATCAGCATTATTTTTGCAGCATTATGCAAGGGATAAAATACATAATGTTCTTTCTCGGCAATAGGCAGTTAATAACACTGCGCATCAGAACGTCTGCCACGTTCCATTTATTATCGAAAAAGTGACGTCACTATCAGCGCTACTCATATATCTGTACCAAAGGTCCGGGTTTAGCGCACCAAACAAAAAGACTTTTAGCTGCCAGCAGTGTCTACATCACGAAGCACGAAAGAGTCCTTGATTTGGTCGAGCCTGGGTTTGCTTCCGCCGTATGTCTCCTGCGAACGAAATGCAAGGCGAGTGTTGAAGAAGAGCGTAGACTGCAAATGCTAGAAACAAGAACAAGCTGCACTACAAAAGCATGTAAGAGCTTCCACATGAAGAAATAGCATAGCGCGTGTGCGTGCTTGCCAATTTCGTGCGAGTCCTCTTGACATAAAAACTAACAAAAGAGGCGATTGGAAGGCTGGGGTCTGGGGTCAAAGTGGTGTATGAGGCATTCACCGGGCGCCTGTGCGTGGACACAATCGGCAACACCTAGCCCATACCCACTTTTTGAGGAAGGGCCACGGGATGAGAGCTATTTAGGGCCACCTCTCCCCCCTCCACATCACCCAATGATTCGCACTTATGCCAGATAAGTGGCTTCTGCCCTTTTCCTGACTTCTTCCCCTTCCCGTCCCGATCGTCTTCCCTCGCACACACACACACACACACACACACACACACACACACATACACACACACACACACACCTGGGCTGTTTGCATCCGCAGCTCATACACACGCTTGTTAGCAACACCCAAGGTCGTCAGCAGCACACGGTCCCACTCAATGCCATAGTCCTGAAGCACTTCGCCCTGAGGTGTGTGTGTGTTTGCGTTTGTGTGTGTGTTTGTGTGTGTTTATGTGTGAGTGCGTGTGTGTATGCTTGTGAGCGTGTGTGCATGTGTGTGAGTTTGTATGTGTGTAGCGTGTGCGCATGTTTGTGTGTGTTTGTTAGTGTGCGTGAGCGGACGTGCGTGTCTGTGTGCGCCTGTGCACGTTTGTGTGTGTGTGTATGTGTGTGTGTTTGTGTGTGTGCACGTGTGTGTATTTGTGTGTTTGTGTGTGTATGTGTGTTTGTGTGTGTATTTGCGTGTTTGTGCGTGCGTGTGTGTTTGTGCGTGCGTGAGTGTGTGTGTGTGTGTGTGTGTGTGTGTGTGTGCGTGTATGTGTGCGTGTGTGTTTTTAGGTATGTATGCGTTTTTGTGAGTGCGTGTGAGTGTATGTGCGTGCGTGTGTGTGTGGTGTGTGTGTGTGCGCGTGCGCGTGTGTTTGTGTGTGAGTGTATGTGCGTGTGTGTGATTGTGTGTTTGTGTGTTTGTGTGCGCATGCGTGTGTGTTTGTGTGTGTATGTGTGCGCGTGCGTGCGTGTTTGTGAGTGTGTGTGTGAGTGTGTGGGTTTGTGTGTGAGAGTGCATGTGTGTGTGTGTGTGTGTGTGTGTGTGTGTGTGTGTGTGTGTGTGTGTGTGAGAGAGAGAGAGAGAGAGAGTGTGTGTGTGTGTGTTTGTGTGTGAGAGTGCTTGTGTGTGTGTGTGTGTGTGTGTGTGTGTGTGTGTGTGTGTGTGTGTGTGTGTGCGTGCGTGCGTGCGTGTGTGTGTGTGTGTGTGTGTTGGGCACTGACCTGTGTGGCTACATAAGGGTTCCTGGAGCCGTAGCTGCTCATCCTGATCCCAATGTCGTAGTAGGTCCGCCCATCGTTGCCCACTCTGGTCTCCGAGAATAGCACCTTGCCCTCACGGCGGATGCCCAGGCGGGTGGACATGAACTCCTTGTTCAGGAACTGATCCAGCTTCAGGTTCGCGGTGTCCTCCGGCGAGCCCAGCTCAGTGACGGTCTGGTACGTGGAGGAGGAGGGGGAGGTAATGTCCACGAACAGGTTCTCATCGATGTTGCGCGGGTTGCGCAGGAAGCAGTCGTTGCCGGAGGAGGTCACTGGCAGCCAGCCCTCTGTGTGGCAGATTGATGAGCAGGAGACATCACTTGACAGCCTTTGAGCATCAAGAAACTGTATGCCTGTGCAAGAACAGTGCTTGCGTGCGTGTGTTGCTGCTGCGATGGGGGGCAAGCGTGTGTAGTATACGTCCAAGGTGGTCTCCTCACCTGGATAAAAGAACGTGTAGCCATCCAGTTTATCATCCTTCACACGGTAGCCCTGAGCAGGTTGGTAAGCATGTTTAGTGTAGGTATGAACACGTGTCGCGTGCATACGGTGCGCGCGTGCATTTGAAGTGGGAGCGGATGAACATAATCCCAACAGGGCTCACTACGAATTCGTTTATGCATGCGTGTGCACTTACTGGTGGTGCAAACACAACAGCTTGAGATGAAGGAGCCAGCTGTGCCTGGGATGCAGCTAGGCAAGAGAGAGCAGCGCCAAAGAGAATGCCTCGGCGAGGAGCGACGCTGCTACTGCTGCTATTGTTGCTGCTGCTGCTGCTACTGCTGCTATAACTATTGCAATATTCAGGTCCGGAGGTGCTTGGCTTCCCTTGTTGCTGCGGCGTGTGCTCCTGTGTTTGAACACGATCTACAGCAGGCAGGCGCGATACTTGCAAGCGTGCTCCTCTCCTGCTGCTGCTGCTGCTGCTGCTGATTCTAATATTGTGGTAGCTGGAGCGTGCTAGGGGATGGGGGCTTGTGCTGGCACATTGGCAGTGGAGGGTTTTGCTTGTGGACAACATGGTCTGAACTTTATGTATTACGTGATGGTAGCACGATCCGCAATCAAATTAATTATTATTCGCAAGGCTTTCACATTGAGACTACCGGTACGTTCAAAATTGAACACGTTTTTATTACGATTTAATATTGACGAGTAAAAATGCTAAGGGCTCTGTGCAGCTCCATTAGGCTAGCAAGGAGCTCGTCACTGCAGCCAGCGTGCTTTTCACGGCTCCTCAGCAGCAGCAGTGGCGTCCTAGCTGGGACTGATAGTCATGAGGCGCAATCAAGTGAAGAGCAGCTGGGCGGGATGCACAAGCAGGTCAAGCTCAACGACATGCCCACCCCCACCGTGTTCGACCGGCTGGTGACCATCAACGTGGTGGACCTGAACGGGAAGCGACGCAGCGTGCGTGGTGTGGCAGGCATGACGCTGGCGCAAGTGCTCATTGAGGCCAACTACCCCAAGGTGCTGAAATGGGGAAATGCTTGCTGCTCTTTGCCCATCCATTAGCTGCACTCACACCCCCACACTCATATCAGACACTGTCAAGCATGCTCCTTCACTACCTGATGCCCTGCGTGCAGTCCTACTTCTTCCCCAACATGGGCTTCTACACCCAACACATCGTGAGTGCGCGCGTGCGAGAATGTGCACGTGCGCGTGCGGGCAGGAGTGTGCGTGTAAGGGTTATTGAGTGTGTGTATGCGTGCGCATGTGTGTGTGCGTGTGCGTGTGTGCGTATGCGTGTGTGTGTGTGTGTGTGTATGTGTTAACGAGCATGTGTGCATGCGTGTGCGTGCAAAGAGTGTGCGTGCGCTAGTGTGACTGTGCATGTCCGTGTGTGCTTGTGCATGGGGGAGAAGGGGGGCAGTGAGCCGATTCTTGCGAGTGTCCATTACGTGGATGGATATAACTTAATGTTGGAAGATGTTTGCTGCGAAAACATACAGAGAGCACGCAAGGATTCGTATTCATGGTAAATAGATCAAACAACAAGTGTGTGCATGAGGTGATACCTGAAAAAACATGTGTTAGTTTGCATGTGCTGTAGCTGGCGGCACAGTCGCTGTGCACACACCCTGACTAACAGGCAGCTGTTGCTCCTGCTTCATTCACTGTGCACAAGTGGGGATGGTGCGGGCAGGATATGCCCCAGCATTGGCTTACAGTCTCTGACTTTGCGAATGCATGTTGAGAAACTGCACCAGCACTGCTTCAATGCTTCAAATATGGGCGTCCTCAGGCGCACCATTTCTACGCTCATGTGCATCTTGCTTTAGCTCTCACGCTGAGTGCGAACACGCTTGTGTGCAGGTGGATGCCCACGTGTTTGTTCCACAAGACTACTGGTGAGTCCCGTTGCGTGCCCACTTTTCAAAACAGAAAGCTGCGTAGGCAGCAGAAATCATTCCTCACATTATTATAGGAAAGGAGCCGCTACCGTACCGAATGTTGGTGTGCCGCTATGCGTGTCCGCGTCTGCTTAAACTTAGCAAGAAATTGGCATGGATGAGTAGCCGTCCCGGATTGCGCCCAATCACGTACAGGCTCATTTCCATCCTAATGCAACAAAAGGATTTGGTGTCCATGGCCATGTGCTGAAAGTGGCGTGACCTCTGCGGGCTCATGTGATCTGACAGAATCGGTGGCTCTCATTTCCTAAAATTTAATGTTAACGCTCGCTTTCGTAAAGAAAGAAAAGCTGGTAGCGTCAACACACCCAGCATGATCAAGAGAGGGAACACTTCCGTGCCAGCATCTAAAAGCCCCCCACTTGTTGACGCTGTTTTCCTTTTTCAAACTTAAGTTTCACGCGCGTCGGTGTCTTCTCCTTTGTTTGGCACCTCTTCCAGTGTTACCTCGCTCCCCCAAGTAAGCAAGTGCTGTATCCGTTCAAGCAAGTGCTGCTTCCAATGTAGTCCCGAATTAATACAGCAGGCCAGAGCCAACTGTTTGGTTTACTAACGGAACTTTTCAGCCAGTGAACCTACAAAGTGCACAGTCATGCATAGTCTGTTGCCTGATAAACCATGCACAGTCTGCTGCCTGAGTAAACCATGCACAGTCTGCTGCCTGAGTTTGTAATGCACTGCCTGTTGCCTGAGTAAACCATGCACAGTCTGATGCCTGAGTAAAACATGCACAGTCTGATGCCTGAGTAAGTAATGCACAGCCTGTTGCCTGAGTAAGTAGTGCACAGTCTGTTGCCTGAGTAAGTAATGCACTGCCTGGTGCCTGAGTAAACCATGCACTGCCTGTTGCCTGAGTTAACCATGCACAGTCTGATGCCTGAGTAAGTAATGCACAGCCTGTTGCCTGAGTAAGTAGTGCACAGTCTGCTGCCTGAGTAAACCATGCACTGCCTGGTGCCTGAGTAAACCATGCACAGTCTGCTGCCTGAGTAAACCATGCACAGTCTGTTGCCTGAGTAAACCATGCACAGTCTGTCGCCTGAGTAAACCATGCACAGTCTGCTTCCTGAGTAAGTAATGCACTGCCTGTTGCCTGAGTAAACCATGCACAGCCTGTTGCCTGAGTAAACCATGCACTGCCTGTTGCCTGAGTAAACCACTTTTTCCCCTAGAATTCCAAGACCAACCTACCAGTTTAAAAACCAGACGCAAGGAAATCCCATTCTTCCTCCATTCAGTCGCAGCTGCGACTCTGCTCAAATTAACGATTTTGCAGTTAGCTCTTGCTCGAAGGATTATAGGTAGGGTAAGGTCACATTGCTATTGTATTCGTCTGGGGGCATCTGAGCGGACGCTTGGAAAAAGCCTGAAACCAAACTTGCTTGAAAGTGCTTAGTAAGTCTCATTCTCCCTATGTAGGGTTGGCCAGAACCGTATATATACGCCGTATATGGCCGTATATTTGGTGATTTCCCTGCCAAAAAAGCCGTATATAAACCGTATATATATGGTTTTGGCCAACCCTATCCCTATGCCCCCTATAATCAAGTTCTACGACGCTGGCCAAGGTGCTTGTAGAGTTTACAGTGTTTACAGATAAGGCCATCAGTCAAAAATCGTGCGACTGCTAGGCTGCGTATGTAAAACATGTAAAAACTTTGATAATTGTTGTTTTCAAGTGAGGTGGATGTTAGCCTGGTTGTTTGGCTGATGGGCTGCTGACTGGTCTCGGTCAACCACATAGTAACCCATAAGCTCAGATATAAAAGTTTGGAACAAACACGCATATCCACATACACATATACACCACACACACATGTACACCACACACACACACACATATACACCACACACACACAAACACACACACATAATGCATCACGCGCACACACACACTCTTAACACACATGCGCACATGCGTCACCCCCTAGGTCCAAGATTCCTAACTACAAGGATGGCAGCGATGAAGCTGACGCCATTAAGCGCACCTTCCGCGAGATTGTGCAGGACTGCGTCAAGAGCACCAGCTACCTGGCCAGCTACATCGTCTTGACTCCAGGTGCGTGCTTGTGGTTTTTGTGGATGTGTGCCATGGGTGAGTAGGTGGATGATTTGGTGAGAGGGGGAGAATGGAACTGTGTGTATGTGTGTGTGTCTGTTGGTGCGCGGTCAGTTGCCTAGTTTGCCGGGGTACATCATATTAAGGGTTGGCCAGAACCGTATATGTACACCGTATATGACCGTATATTCGGTGAATTACCTGTCAGGAATACCGTATATACACCGTAAATATATGGTTCTGGCCAACCCTAGTAATTTTCATGCCAAAAATACCGTAAACACACCGTGTGTACATGGTTCTGGCCGACCCTAGTAATATTGTTTAGGTCGAGTTCAGCTTTGACTTCACTCAAATGCAGCTTCCCCAGGGTTGTTAACTAAACTGCTTGCACTCCTGGAGGCAGCGATATTAAATACAACATGACACTTGGATTTTATGCTGAGGGGACGGTCCACCTAACAATTAGTTTAGTTTGAGGGTAAGAGGGTAAGGTTAGTTTGGTTAAGTTCAATTACAAAGGCCTCCAGCCTTGTCGGGAGGGAAGCTGCCCTGCTCAGGGCTTGTTGCGGCCAGTATGCAATGTCCTTGCTGAAGGTGCACACGTGATGATACACAGGCTTACTGGGTTGATTTCAGTATGCAATGTCCTTGCCAAAGGTGCACACATGATGATACACAGGCTTACTGGTTCAATTTCAGTATGCGATGTCCTTGCCAAAGGTGCACACGTGATGATACACAGGCTTACTGGGTCGATTTCAGTATGCGATGTCCTTGCCAAAGGTGCATGCGTGAAGACATACAGGCTTACTGGTTCGATTTCATAACCCCATGTGTTTCGTTCTGTCTTGGCGTCGTCCACCTGCTGTACCTAGGGTTGGCCAGAACCATTTACGTACGGTGTATATACCGTGTTTATGGCAGGAAAATCACCAAATATATGGTGTATATGTACGGTTCTGGCCAGCCCTAGCTATACCTGTAACAACACCTTTGTCCGTAAGCTTAGCAAAAGCTGCCACTTTGCGCTCTGATGGTGTTATCTAAAACAAGCTTGTGCTGCACCGTTGTGTGACATTTATTAAAAAACAATCGTTTTTCCTCTATTATTTACACCCCCTACGCACCCCACCCAACAACATGGCCATCCACATCAGCCCCATCAAGTTTATAGGGTCCTACTTCACTTTGAAGGCCTTCTTGAAATGGAGGACTCAGGGTTTGTTGGTGCCAATGCAAACGGTTCTGTTGTTATCAACCCTAGCGCCCTCATTAATACACACACACACACACACACACACACACACACGCACGCAGAGTTCAACAATATGACCATCGGCATCGGCCCTATCAAGCCCTGGATTCTCCATTCAGAGTGGGCTTTCAATGGTGTACATGACGACCCCACTCCCCAATTTAAGGAGCCCACCTCTGAGATCTGGGGTTGAGGGGGCTGTGTGCTGGATTGTTCGTGGCGTGTGTGTGTGTCTAAGGGGTTGTGTGTAGCGTGATGACTACCTTCAAACACGCACCCACTCACGTATTTAGGTTTTCATCATCCAGCTTGTCACACCAATGGCAAGGGATGGCCGTGTCTTTGTCTGCTGTGTGCAATGCACGTCACGGCTAGTGTGCGCTTGCTGGTGTGTGTGTGTGTGTGTGTGTGTGTGAACCAGAGGAATGCGTGGGGTCTTGAGCTATGAGAGGTATGAACGCATGCATTCAGCTCTTCTTCGTACAGGCATGTACGGGTGGTAGTCATGCAAGGCTTTGTGGAGGCCTGAGTACGTAATGTGATGACCTCGTATGTGTGGTGCCAGGCCTGTTTCTTCTGCTTGGCGTGCCCTTTCCCTCCTTCAAGGCAGTTATGCAAGGCGCGAGGCTTATGCTTGCGTTGAATGACCTCGTACGTTTTGTCTGCATCTCAGTCTGCCTACTAGTGCACGTACAGGTGCGATAATCGCGTGTGCCTGAGCTTATTTGCGCTTCTGCTCGTCTGATGTGCTCACTCAGGCGATTGTATAGTATGTGCAAGACAAAAGTCGGCTATAAGAAATTGCTTGTGTGTGTGTTAGGCATTTCACGCACAGATGAGTGTGGATGTGCGATGGAGTGTGAACACGCCTCCTGGTCGCCCTTATAAAACCTTTTGCAGTGAGTTGTTATCCTGACGCTGGATGTATTAACACTACCAGCTTAGCCTTTTTTTTGCCGGCCTGCAATCGTGACGCTTTGGTATTTTCTTGACAGCCTGCATTCGTGAGGCGTTCATTTTTAAGTACTTCTAAGCTGGCTTCTTATTTGACCATCTACCTGTGGCCATTATTACCTAGGTTGCCTTGAGGTTTTCAAGGTTCACAAAAAAAAGGGCTTCAGTCAAGACTGCTAGCCTGCTCATAAAAAGCAATGATCAATTTCATGGAGGAAAAAACAAAGCTTGTTATTGTTCTGGCAAAGTAAACACATCGTGAGCTCCTGTTGCTGGGGGAAACAGAGGAGCGAGCATAATTCCTGCGGAAAGAAATCATGTGGGGATTGGCACATTGGAAAAGAACATGCTGCTCATCTTGGACATCATCAGTGTCACACAGGTCACAGGTGGGGGAGTTAATTTCATTCCATGTCGCTGTCTCAAAACGTAGGGTGTTTACACGAAGTCTGAAATGAGCTGTACTGCAAATGACATCACGCGGCAGGTTGAGAAACATGTATTTAGGGAGGGTAAGGCGAATGATTGACCAGAGCCCTTTTTGTAGGAAGAGCACACCATTGGTGATAAGTAGAGCGTTTGCTGTTGTGTTCTCTCGGATGCGTGTCAGAATAAGGTGTCCAGTACTCCCAAGTGTCTCTCCCTGAGGTCTACAACATAACGGCTGAGATCAATGGGCTCACAGTTTTGCAGCTTCTGTTTGAAGATATAGGATTGTGTTAGACCATCCATGACAGAAAGAATTTGGGCTGACAGGCAAGCGTTGGACCGTGTGCTCAGCTGCATGTCATAGCCTAGAGTCGGCTGCATGTCATAGCCTCCAGCTTCTGCTTTTTCACAAACACTCCCCGCTTCATTTTGGTTTCGAAGCCTAGGTGTCAAAATACATTGCAATAGAGGTTTAGAGCACTTTGCGGCTAGTGGACTGATCAACACCTACGGCGGTGACCTGCCTCCAAGCCCTACCAGTGCACTGATGGCTCGCCGCAAACGCACGTTCTTCCTTGACCGCGCCAACTACATCCTCACCGGTACAAAGATATCTGATGACCAACCACCAGCCAAGCAAGCTCGTATCGAGTGCTCACCCACAACACGTGCACGCTGGCGCTGCTAGCTCTACCTTAGCCTTGGAAGATGCTTGAGCCCATCCCACGGCCACGGTTTGCCATGGTGTTGGGTCCCTGTGTTAAAGATATGTTACCAAATTGCTGTTTGTGTTCAGTGGGTGCAATCCCTCAACATCTCTCCACGCTGTCCGCAATCTGTGCCTGAGATCATCAGTGAAGTCGTAATTAGAAGTGGAGGTACCCTGCCGCGCTGCTTGCGCAAATGGATCACAACGCCGCAACCCTTGAAAAGCATCTACGACCAAAGAAAAGCAGTCCAGCAGGAGGGGTTACGTAAATGTATGCTCAGATCCACTTTCAGCTCCTTGCTTAACGTCTCACTGTTCGACTTAAGCATGCTATTATACAACTTGACAATAGACCCGAATCAGAAAATTTGCAGTGGTTCGTGTCCACACTCCCTCAAGACAACCCAATTTGTAGTGGTACGCTTAACACCCAGCGTGCCCTTCAGAATGTTCACACTCCGAATGTGAACGTCAGAATGTTAACGTTGGAACAATGCTTCACTCAAATGCCACTTGTTCATGCCCAGCTCAGTTACAAATTTTGGTCCATGCCAAATGTGACTATTAAGGAACAGAAACTAGTTCTTAGGTATAGACGGATACAATACACACAGACAAACACACCAACAGATTTTGCCACATGACAGGTCCTGCCATTGCCCATTGTGCAGAGGTTTACACGTAGCTCCACACATGCTTCTTAGGTGCAACATCCATACTCTGAAGAGAATGGACAAAAACCGACACCACCACGCAGTCAGCCGTTGTAGGGAAGAGATCAGCAAAGACAAACTGGGCTCAGCAATCGTTACAATGGATGCTTGTAACATTGAAAAGCTATCTGACCTTAACATGCCCATTGAAGGAAGAGGCAGGTATTTGGACTTCAAACTGATTCCCCCAAGGGACAGGGATGTACACCTTGTAAAATTTAAACTCTAACTCAGACGTAAACCCGCAACAGACATTAGATAAAGCACACAACCAACATCTACCTCTTAACCAGCGTCTACGAACAAGGAGCCTCCGAGGCATATCTCAAAAGCAACAAAGTCACTATTCATTTTACATTTTACACTCCTTGGAGTCAGGGGCACAATCTACAACCAGTACACCATAACTCCTCTGCTTAACCTGGGCGTCCCTTTACACAAAGCGCACTAACTAGTCACTGCACTAAACTGCCATGCAATAAAAAGCCTAAACAAGGTCACAAAAACAAGACACAAAATACAATTAAACAACGGCAACAGTGATAATAGCCCAAGGGGATCTGATGGGGGGGTTACTGGTAGAGCGGCTGGCTTCAGGAAGGCTAGGCGCAGGCCGGATCGCATGGCTGACAACCTGCCTGACGATCCTCATCGGTCTCAGTTGTTTCTCTTTTTCGTTTTTTGGCGGTGCTCTGGGTAATGTGAGCACTAGTTGAGAGCCTTTCCTTAATGCACGCTGGTGTTTTCCCGCGTAGACTTTTACTTAGGGTTTGCTTAGGGTGCCACAGCTCCGTATACACTATGCAATATGCAACCCATGCGTCCAACCTGGTCCATACCAATTGAGCCGCCTTATCCAGAGCTGTGACACATTTAATTGATGGCGTCATGTAACAAGCAATTGCTTGTTTTCAGTTGAGGTAATTTTGGCTAGCAACACTGTTCAATGAACTGAAGAAGCCAGTTCTATGGCTGGAAAATAAAATGTTGGCTGCTCTGTCAGCGTGATGAAGCATTTCTCTATACTTGCCTTCACGTGCTGGCTACCACTACCAAGGCTATCACTACCAATACAATTTCTTTTCTTGTCCATCGCGGAGAAATGTTTGAAATTTGGCATAAGAGCTCAAAAAGTCAGAGGAGCTATTGGGGGTAAATCAAGGAACGATAATACCAGGAAGATTACAATTAAGAATAAGAGGCAGTCGCAACGTAGCAAAATGAAATAACATTGAGGGTCACACATTGACACTTTGAATCATTTATAATGCTACTGATGTTGCGTAGAACCTGCAATTATGGAGCAAGTACATGATAATAAAAAGTTGCGTTCCATATTCCATAACTGAAGGGTGGTAGGCTAAAAAAAACACAACAGCGGCCTTTTTTTTAGCTCTGTAAGCTTCGAAAAAATCACAACAGTGCGAAGGCATGGCATGCGATACAGAACAGGCCTGTCACTTATTGCACTCTGTGTGCTCTGTGATTGCGTTGAAAGTGCGTGCGTGCCTTTATTAATCTTGCTGACACCTGCTTTCCATTGGTGCTTGTATACCGGTGAGCAGCCACGCCAGGCATATGGAGGCCTTACTAAATTGAAGTGAACCGATCTGAACACCGTAAAGCATGGCGACTGAACAGTGACGATTTATGATATGAGGATGCATGATGGCCGGCCATCCATATAAGACGCTTTGCAAAAAAACAAAATTTTAGCACCTGCTCCGTTACTGACATCCCGCTGTACCCATCTCTACTCCCACGCAGACGCACGAGAGGCCTCCCCTTCTTTCTGCTTTGCCCTCCGCTCCTCACGTGCCTGTTTTCTAGCAGCAGCAAGGTCCTTTTCCCCTGCATGACAAAACAACAATAAGCATGAAATTACATATGCTACATCTATATTACATCAACGTTAGTGTACGAAGTAACAATCAACATATATCTACATTTGTGTGACGTCAACATATAATCTCCCTCTTCCCTGCGTGATCGATTGTGGGAAGGGCATTACACCTCATTGCGCAGCCACAAAAATTAAGCATAAAAATTCCAGCAATTCAAGTCGACTGGACACACAATGCTGGAAAGCAATGCCAACTTTCTAAAGTTTGCATGGGATAAGGATTACACCAGATGCACAATGAAACACCGAAAAGCAATGCGTGCTTCCTATGAGGGTCACAGCAACTCGCACTGCAAGGCATTCTGATGACTAAAATTGCAAACATAACAAACTACAATGAGACATATCCTGCTACGCTTTCACGAAACAGCCAACACAGCATTCTGAGCCCCTTGTTTTCTCTCTTATCCTTTCCTGCTCTGTGGAGGACGTTCAAGTTGACAGTGTGCAGTGTGCATAACCTCTGTGTGCAGTGTGCATATACACTGTGTGCAGTGTGCACTTACTCTGTGTGCAGCATGGATGTACTTGTTCTAAGGGCCTGCATCATTCAAATTTAAAACCCCCTTTTCCCTACTTGCACCCTCCCACCGGTGAGCTTGGTAATCGTCTCCAAGTGTTATGCTATTGCAGTTTACTTACAGAGGGATGAACAGACCCAGAAGAAAACCCAAAAGACACTGGAACTAATCAAGTGCTAGATAGACTGCCTGATTCCTAAGATCAAGGGCTTGCATCTTCAACAGACACTGGTTTCACCTGCTCTGTCCCGCATTCCTGGTATACCGAGGGCGTGGCTCATCAGACGGCGTGCCACGGAAGTGTTTGTCTTAGGCCTGTCTTTGGGTGGCAGCAGCTCTGCAATGTCAGTAGTTTTGAGTACAAGTATGTTTTTATGTTTTTTGTGTGCATATATGTATGAGTGCACCTGTGTGTGTACGTGTGTGTGCGCGTGTGTCTCTCTCTCTCTCTCTCTCTCTCTCTCTCTCTCTCTCTCTCTCTCTGTGTGTGTGTATGTGTGTATGTGAGTGTGCATGTCTCTCTCTCTCTTTCTCTCTCTCACACTCTCTCTCTCTCTCTCTCTCCCTCTCTCTCTCTCTCTCTCTCTCTCTCTCTCTCTCTCTCTTTCTGTGTGTGTGTGTGTGTGTGTGTGTGTGTGTGTGTGTGTGTGTGTGTGTGTGTGTGTGTGTGTGCACGTGCATGTGCATGCTATTGTGCACTTTTACCTGAGACAGGGAGCTGTTTTGATGCCTGGGTTGCCTCCAAGAAAGGCCGCATCACCAAACCCTCCTTGGCTGCAATCTCCAACATATTTCTGGCTGCAGTTTGAACGCACGCACACAGGGTCCATGTGTTCAAGCGGCAATGGTTGGGGCCCACACAGTGGCAAGGGTCATAAAGCATTAACACCCACGAGAATGTGTTCCAGTGGCAATGGTTGAGGCCCACACAGTGGCAAGGGTCATAACGCATCAACACCCAAGAGAATATGTTCAAGTGGCAATGGTTGGGGCCCACACAGTGGCAAGGGTCATAACGCATCAACACCCATGAGAAAGTGTTTAAGTGGCAATGGTTGGGGCCCACACAGTGGCAAGGATCATAAAGCATCAACACCCATGGGAATGTGTTCAAGTGGCAATGGTTGGGGCCCACACAGTGGCAAGGGTCATAAAGCCTTAACACCCATGAGAATATAGGGGGAATGATAAGGCCTTAAGCATTTGAGAAAGCTTCAGAAATCCTTAGAGATACAGGGGGACTTGTAAAGCCTTGGCAGTCCGCTGGGGCACAGGAGGACTTGAAAGTTATAGGGAGCCCTTGCAAAGCTGCAAAAGATAACACAGAGGCTGGTGGAGGGATTATGAATCCGAATGTTGGTTGTTGTTATCCTGAAATGATGAGCATTGTGTTGGTTGTTATTTTGAAATGACGAGCATTGTGTTGGTTGTTATCCTGAAATGACGAGCATTGTGTTGGTTGTTATCCTGAAATGATGAGCATTGCGTTGGTTGTTATCCTGAAATGATGAGCATTGTTTTGGTTGTTTTCCTGGAATGATGAGCATTGCGTTGGTTGGTATCCTGGAATGATCAGTGCATTGTGTATTTGGTATTTGGTTGTTGCCTTGGAATGTACACATATAAGCACATACGCACACAGACACACACAAGGACGTGTACAAACACTCAGCTCATGCTCATGCACACGCACATGCACAAACACACACACCCATACACACACAATTACACGCACACACACACGTACAAACACACCTGCAGTCACGCTGACACACACGAGCACGGCATGGTTGTCATCTGCCCATCTGATGTACGGCTTTATACTGTCATCTGCAGCAGCGTACAGACGTCAGCAGTGTACAAAAGGCAGTGTACACAAGGCAGCAGTGTACAAAAGGCAGCAGTGTACAAACGGCAGCAGTGTACAAAAGGCAGTGTACAAAAGGCAGTGTACACAAGGCAGTGTACAAAAGGCAGTGTACAAAAGGCAGTGAACAAAAGGCAGTGTACACAAGGCAGTGTACAAAAGGCAGTGTACAAAAGGCAGCAGTGTACAAAAGGCAGCAGTGTACAAAAGGCAGCAGCGTACAAAAGGCAGCAGTGTACAAAAGGCAGCAGTGTACAAAAGGCAGCAGTGTACAAAAGGCAGCAGTGTACAAAAGGCAGCAGTGTACAAAAGGCAGTGTACACAAGGCAGTGTACACAAGGCAGTGTACAAAAGGCAGTGTACAAAAGGCAGTGTACAAAAGGCAGTGTACAAAAGGCAGTTTCTTTCAGACCTGGCTGGCTTTGGGCTGGACAGTTGCACAGGTAGGGCCTGCTGTGATGCCTAAGCACAACAGTGGCGAGCACCAGTGAATTTTCTAGAGATAACATGTGTGTGTGTTTGTGCATGTGTTTGTGTGTGTGCGTGTGTGTGTTTGTGTGTGTTTGTGTGTGTGTATGTGTGCGTGTACTTGTGTGTGTGCGTGCGTGTGTGTGCGTGCGTGTGCGTGTTTGTGTGTGTGTGTGTGCGTGCATAACTGTAACGTGCAGTTGTTGATAGAATTGTCGAGCCTGTTCATGAGTCATGTCACGCTCATGCCATGGCCAAGTTCCCACTACCCTGCAGCTAATTAAAATGAAAAAAAATATTTGATCTTTAATAGCGCGTCTTGTGCCACAATGGGTCTTACTATGCCACACCGTGTGGCTTACTTCCCACATTTGATCTTTGATAGCGCATTTTGAGCCACACTGCCTTATGCCACACCGTGTGGCTTACTTCCCTCATTTGATCTTTGATAGCGCGTCTTGAGCCACACTGGGTCTTATGCCACACCGTGTGGCTTATGTCCCGTTTTTTTTGGCAGCAGGCCTCGTGCCGCACACGTGGCTCTCTACCCACAACAGTGCACAAGACTGGCTCTTTTTCCTTAATTAATGTGGGGAGTGGTTTTCACTGCCTGCGTAGTTAATGTTCCCAATGTTACCTGGTAATATGCTGTCGACCAGCTCCTGCGCGTCCCCTGATGATTGGCAGCAAGCCTCGTACCGCACACGTGGCTCTCTACCCACACAACAGTGCACACTACTGGCTACTATTCCTTAATTAATGTGGGGAGTGGTTTTCACTGCCTGCGTAGTTAATGTTCCCAATGTTACCTGGTAGTAAGCTGTCGAGCAGCTCCTGTAGGTCCCCTGTCCGGACATCACTGGTCAGCCCACACAATTCCACGCAGTGGTCAAACCCCCCTGACCAGTTTGTGACGAGCTCTGCGTGTGCATTTTGGAAGAGGGGATTGACAAGCTGACGAGCATGTGAATTTTGGAAGAGAGGATTGATAGACCCCCCTGACCAGTTTGTGACGAGCTCTGCATGTGATTTTTGGAAGAGAGGATTAACTCAGCCCCCAAAGAAGTTCACAGTCAACTTTGCATGTGATTCTCAGGCATGTTATAAAGGGCACCTAGTACATATGTTTCTGGCCAATCTGAAATGAATCAAGCTGGTTTTAAGCAAGCTACCTTTGACGAATGATGACAAGTGACATGAGATCTGGACAATCTGAAATAAATCAGGTTGGTTTGAAGCAAGCTACCTATGACAAGTGATCTGGCCAACCCGAAATGATTTAAGTTGGTTTTAAGCAAGCTACCTTGGACAAGTGATGACAAGTGAGATGAGATCTGGCCAACCTGAATGAATCAAAATGGTTGTAAGCAAGCTACCTTTGACTGGTGATGACAAGAGACATGAGATCTGGCCAACCTGAACATGAGATCTGGAACCTGAAACGATTCAAGTTGGTTTAAGCAAGCTACCTTTGCCTGGTGATGACAAGTGACATGCGTATCTGAAACTATCCCACAAACTGTTTGTAATCACGCACTCACACTTGCATACGTGTATGAACACGCGCATACTCCCGAGATCAAGTCAAAAAAGCAGGAAAATTATGGGGAAATCAATGGTATAAAAGGGTGTACAATAATATTAATAGCAATGTGCCTTACTGTGCGCTTGACTTCAACACGGACCTGCACGCTCCTCCTCGTCCCAGTCTTGAGCAGCACCAGCAGCGGCATAATCTTTTTCCACGCTTTTCCCCCTAGGGCCCTTTCCCCCCCCCCCACCTTCAAATGCAAGGCGTTGTGGTATAAAATTGGAAGAGGTGTTTTTCAGTCAAATGGTAATGGCAGCAAAAAAAGGGGGGAAACAAATCGGGCAGCTATATGTCCCACAGCACCTCCTTGCCACCTCTACAACATCCAATTGGCTTTGTTGTTTGTACTTCAAGGAGCGTATATATAGGGTTGGCCAGAATCGTATATATGCACTGTATGTACCGTATATTTGGGTGATTCCCTACCAAAAGTACCTTACATTTACCGTAAATATATATGGTTCTGGCCAACCCTATGTATATGGTTTCAGGTAATTTAGGCATGTTAAAATGATCGCACATATTCATGAAGCGTGAGTGGTTTTAGGTACACACAAGACAGGCATATGAAAAAGATCAGAGGTGGTTATCTGAGCAAAAGCCTGGAATGTGACTTTTTTGGTGCAAACTATGTTGAAAAATATAACTTATTGATTCACAAAGTATAAGGCAAAATGGCTTCCCCCAATGGCCTGGGCAGAATCTCAGTTCAAATTTTGGCACTGAGATTTCACAGTTAAGGCCAGCACCCTAACCAGGGCTTTTTTAAACCTTGAAAACACGACACAAGTACTTCTTACATAATAAGGAGTCATTTGGAGTGCTGAAAACCAGATTTGGTGGAACCTGGTTTTCCACCCATTTTGGCATCCCTTTTGCTGTTTTTCTTTGGGAAATGGGCCAAAATGGGGTATTTCACCAAGTACTGCTCCGTTTTGCCCCATTTTTGTTGCATTGATATTCTTTATTAAAATGTAGACGAATCATACAAAAATGGCACAAATCAGGTCAGTGGGTGGTGAGATATGAGAGAATGGTGGTGAAAAATAGGGTTCACGCTGCGCAAAATTAGACATTGGTTCCCTAGCTGGCTACAATCAAGCTCAAGCGATACCTACATCTGGGTTCTGAGTTTGATTGTAGCCAGCTGGGGGACCAGTACTCAAATCACATTTCAAAAACACCCCCAATTGGGGCCTCAGATGACCACCTCTGGAAAAAGATTGCACATATTTCAGGGGCTGTTCTTAACCCTGCCAAATAATGACACCGCGAGATTATGGTTGCCTGGCAGGAATCCCAAATCTGCAGGTTTATGTTTTGTGGATATATATATTGGGAGGCTACCGGCTGCATTTCGACAGCAGCAAAAACGATAGCATAGAGGCTTTGTACATGTAGGAGCTGTTCAAGTGACACAGGCCGGTGAGCGCAGACAGAGGCAGTAGGTTGCAGACATATATACATTCATATACATAGGGTTGGCCAAAACCATATACATACGGTGTACATACGGTATTTTTAGCAGGGAAATCACCATACATACAATCATATACGGTGTATATATATATATGGTTCTGGCCAACCCTACATATACAAATTTACAGCAGAGCATGTATGATTGTGGATAGCAGCACGAGAATCTGGCCCACCCTTCGTTGCTACAAGATTTACACGTCGTGCATCGCTTCCTTTTTTTTCCCCTTCTTGCGCCAAAGTTGTTTGATATGATGCCATCAATCCAACGACTCACACTTCCGATCCTGGACACGTCATGCACCTCCAACTTAGGCAGATTTTGCACCTCTCCACAAGCTCACCTGCCGCGGCGAGGGTATCAGCGGCTGTCGGAGCGGGCTTGTGCAGGAATGATGGGCGCTGCTCTCTCTTACTTGGGTCAATCACAGGCACTGGGGGCCGTATGCTCTCCAGTGCCTGATCCCAGTCCTTTGTCTCCCACTCATCCTCCTCCTCCTCTCCTTGGCTGCCTGTCTGCTCGCTACTGGCCTGCTGGCCCTGCGAGGAGCCTTGTGGGTGCTCTGCTCTATTGTGCGACTGGTGCTGCTGCTGCTGAACTGTGTGTGTGTGTGTGTGTGTGTGTGTGTGTAGGGGTGGGTGTGTGAGTGTGTATGTTGTACGTGTGCGTATGTGTGCATGCGTGTGTACGCGTGTGAGCATGTGTGAGTTGCTATAACCACTAGCACTTGCTGCAGCTCAGCTGCCGCTTGCATGCTTGCACCGCTTCAGTCCCTGCAGTTTTTCAAGCAGTGGTGTGGTGATCAACCTGATCTAATGTAGTAGGGTCAGGTAAACATGAGGCATCTGCTCTCTTTTCTATTCAATGATATGCAAGCATGTTTAAGTGTCTGTGTGTGGCAAGCATCCCTGAGTGCGCACACACCTTTCCCTTTGTATGTGTGTATGCGTGTGTATGTGTGTGTTTGCGTGTGTATGTGCGTTCATGCGTGTGCGTGTGTGCCAGTGTGCTGCACCTTTTGCCTCTTTTGTCAAGTGAGATGCCCGGAGCGATTGAAGCTGCTTGAATAGCTCCTGTGCCTCCTGCACTCGTCCCTGCTTGCAAAGGCGTGTGGCAAAGGCTTGTTGCAATAGGGCGCGTGAAATATTTAGGCGATTGCTTGTTGCATTCTGGGCGTGCTCGTGTATACCCACATTTGTCAGATTAAAGCTGGCAAGCTGTTCCAGTGCAGCAGCGTAATCGTCCTCTCGTGGGGAATGCAGGGAGAGCTTGGACAGAAGCGCTGCCTCGTCCTCATCGCCCATTCCCGCTGTGTGAACTAAAGGAGGAGAGTAGCACATGTGTGTGTGTGTGTGTGTATGTGTGTCTGCTAGTATAAATTTGTGGTGTGTGTGTACGAGTGTACATGAATATGTGTGTGTGTGCGCGTGCACATGCGTGTGTTTGTGTGTGTGCGTGCGTGTGCATGCATGTGTGTGTATGTGTATGTGTGTGCGAGTGTGTTCGTGTGTGTGTTTATGTGTGTGTATGTGTGCGTATGTGTGTGTGTGTGTGTGTATGTGTGTGTGTGGTTTTGTGAGTTGCAAGTCTGCACGTGTGTGTAATAGTGTGTGTGTGTGCTTGTGTGTGTGTGTGTGTGTGTATGTGTGTGTGTGTTTGTGTGTGTGTTTGTGTGTGTGTGTGTGTGTGTGTGCGTCTGTGTGTGTGTGTGTGTGTAAGGGTGTGTGTGTGTGTGTGTGTGTGTGTGTGTGTGTGTGTGTGTGTGTGTGTGTGTTTACGTGTTGTTGTACCTGGTATCACTCTATATTTTAATTATAGTTACAAATAGCGTGTACCTATTATTAATGTAACTTGCCGGAGCCCGATAAAATAAGCGCGTATTATAAATCAATTACGGCTGGCCCAGCCGAGCGGCTAGTGGCTAGCTGGGAATGAGCTTTCTGGCTCTCAGATACTCGCGGAAGTCTGCATTGTCACGAACTGAATCCGTATCGTCCAACAGCTCGACACCAGGAGGTGCGCAAACACCTGTATTCTCTAAAAGGATCCAAGTAAGTGCCTTTGCCGACAGGCAACAACACGTGCTGGCACGCACACACACACACACACACACACACACACACACACACACACATACACACACACACACACACTCACATGTACAACGTACACACACACACACGCACACACGCACACACACACTCACGCGTACATTGTACACACACATGCACACGCACACGCACACGCACACACACTCACACGCACACGCACACGCACACGCACACACACACACACACTCACACGTACATTGTACACACACATACACACAACCCAAGCACAAGCACACACACATTCACACTCACACACGCATACACACACGCACGCACGAACGCACACACGCACGCACGCACGCACGCGCGCACACGCGCACACGCACACGCACACACGCGCACACACACGCACACACACACACACTCACACATACATTGTACACACACACACATGCACACGCACACGCACACACACACACTCACACGCACACGCACACGCACACACACACTCACACGTACATTGTACACACACATACACACAACCCAAGCACAAGCACACACACATTCACACTCACACACGCACACACACACACGCACACGCACACACGCGCACACACACACGCGAGCACCGACACACACACACACACGAGCACAGACACACACACACGCGCACACACACGCGCGCACACACACACACACATACACACACTCACATGTACAACGTACACACACACGCACATGAGCACACACACACACACACACATGAGCATAGGCACACACACATGCACACACAAGCACACAAAAGAAACACACACACACACATATGCAGTGGGAGTCAGTCACAGCAATCGTAAATCCTCCGAACACAAGTCCAGCAAACACAAGGATAAGCAGATCCTCATTGCCTTGGGTGAGTGAGAGATATGGCAACGCGCATGCACCTAAAACCTGTTCCTTGCACCCTCACAGCTTGACGTAACTGAGCAAATAAGTCATGGGTGGTCTGGTGTGTGCGTGAGTCGTCTGGATAGTTGAACATGCAGTTTATTAAATATGGCTGAGGAAATGCCCTATTGAAATGGTGGTGTGCATCATTTGCTTGTGAACCGGTCCGTGCTGTCCACTTCGGACACACCCCCGTCTGCGTCCAAGGCATCCATCTCATTTGTGGAGCAGGGTGGTGCATATGCCCCCCAGGAATAAAACACTTAAAACACACACACATACACACACAAACGTACACGCTCAGGCAATTTGCCCTCCATAAGTGTCTTGATGTGGGAGTGTGCTTGGTTTTGTGCTGTACTTGAGGTCTTTCATAGCTAATTTGCCCTGTTCGTACCAACCAGCCACCCCCCCCCCCCGCCACTCATCTGCAGGGATTGATAGCAGCTGGCACGGGAGGTGTGCGCGTGCGAGCGCAGATATTAACCGGGAAGATGACTCCTTCCATGGGTCATGTCCAGTCACGTTTGGCTTTGCTGTCTGCTGGGTCGGCCTCAAAGGTGGGCGTGGGAGTGAGCGCGGGTGTGTTGTGCTGTACATCCTCCTCTTCATACCCCGGTTATAGACGGCCCATTGGAGACCACCTCTCTCTCTTAACCCTATTCTTACCCCATACCCAGTTGTAGGCCCAAAGAAGACCACCTCTATCTGAACCTATTCCTACCCCGGTTGTAGGCAGCACATCGAAGGTCACCACCTTTCTTTCGTACCTTATCCTCGCAACATATAATAGTAGGCTGGTGGAGCACGCCACAAGTGCAGGTGCCCGTACGGGCACGTGACCGTAAAGACCCAGCTCGATTTCACACAGCCCTTGCCCACCTCTAGTGCCTACATACTGCATCTCAGTTTCATGTATCTTGTCCACAAAATGCATTCTTGCACACCTATACAGGCTCCTGGTGATAGCTCCCGTTATATCTTTTGTGCTTGCATCTCAGTGTCGTGTACCTTGTCCACGAAATGCATTCCTGCACACCTAAATAGGCGCCTGGTGGTAGCTCACATCTATCTTTGTGCTTGCCAGCAAACAAAGTAGGCCCACCGATTTCATGCCTCGCGCCTCGTGCATAGTACTACCCACGTACTATTATGCATCCTTAGAGGTTTCCCACCCCCCTAAAAAGGACACGCCAAGTACCAGCTTTGCTCTTTGCTCTCCCCTCCCCTGCAAACACACTCCCCTGCTTCTGAATCATCCACACAAGTTCCTCACCCCCCCCAAACAGACAGGCCAAGTACCAGCTTTGCTCTCCCCTCCCCTCCCCTCCCCTCCCCTCCCCTCCCCTCCC
>Ga0307942_1000853_pt1 | contig 22960 bp, 27 predicted proteins | sample OrgLakmetagen175_FD_201846 | JGI IMG/M metagenome (GOLD analysis project Ga0307942, IMG submission 201846) | Saline water microbial communities from Organic Lake, Antarctica - #175 | ecosystem: Environmental > Aquatic > Non-marine Saline and Alkaline > Saline | place: Antarctica: Organic Lake... | reverse complement strand
ACCTTGTGAGATAATCATGTATTATTATTGTACATGTTGCTGGTTGTGGCGGGCCGAGAATCAGAACGACTGGAAGTATTATTATTACTCGGATCAAATAAAGTAGGTAGTATCCAAAGGACTAGGTTGTATCCAAAGGACTGCTAGCATCGACCCGTAGGCTGTGTGTGAATGGGTAGTGCATGCAGCAGCCGTAAATTGCTGAAGTAAAAAGGCCACGCTTATTGGCCCCCAAAGGGATTAGCAGCTTAGATTGCAGACTTCTGCAAGCCTATTTATCGGACAGCAAGTGAGAAGAAGGCAGCAGAGGGGGAGGCAGCAAAGGCACATGCAGAGCGTGCTGCTGCGTGGGACAGGGTAGAAAGGCATCAGCAGCAGAGGGGCTGGGCTGGGCCTCTTATGGGGACGAAGGCCACCAAGAGGAAGGCCAAGGGCAGGAGGAGTTATAGTTGATGGCAGGCTTTTGGGATGGTGGCTGGGTAAAATAAGACAGAGCAACGCCAGCCACGCTACGACTTATGGCGGGAGCAGCAATGTAAGTTCATCACCCTCAGGAGGTTCCTCTACTATCCTTTACATGCATACATACACGCACGCATGCGGGCACACGCGTGCATATGCATACACGTGCAGCTCAGAGGGCCAAAGGCCCTCGCATTGGCTCGCATCGGGTTAGATGATTTGATGCCCCTCACATAAGCTCGCATTTGATGTTTGATGTTTTCATTCATCACGCGCCTGTACGGTATACGGTACCTTATATGTACCAATACACGATGTAGGTACCGTTTGTACAGTTTTAGGACTATTATACACTTCTATTCCGCTATCTTCTCTTGCTCTAATGGAGGAATGTTGCATCTCTGCATTCAGTGGGTGGTGCATAACAGTAAACAACGCCCATAGGAACCTATTCCACGCCGATAGTGTTTAGAATATATTTTTCCTTTCTAAACATTCTGGCTATGTGCCCCCCCGGACATCTTGGAGACCACGGCTTCGTATTGCTTTACACATTTATACATCAACGTTTTCCTTTTTGGGTTCAGTGAGAATGCCTGGACTTGCTATAGCTATATATTGCTTTCTTCTAACTCTCCTTTGTCTAGGTTTCTTGCCCTCACCTTCAAGAAAAAAGAATGAAAAAATACGCAGGCAGTGAATACCAATCCCCACATTGATAAGGAAAAGGAAGCCACTTTGGTATTTGGTACCGAGCACTGTAAAACTTTTTAACCAGTAGACATTATAGGCCCAGTCAGAGAGGGCCCACAGAGTACCAGAGGGAGAAAAAAAGTTACAACGAGACTGGAGGACAAGGCTCAACAAGTTGATAAGCAAAAGCGCCTGGCCGGCACAAAACTGCAGAGTTAAGCTTAGGGTCTAACAGACCACACGATCCGGCCCACCTTCGTCATCGATCTCTTGGATTAAGCTTAACTGGCAGACAGAAAAGAAAAGAAAAAGAGCACAGATAGTGTAAACACTACCGGCATGGATTAGGAAAGGGCATCTCTTGAAACAACAAAGTCACACTTCATGTTAAACTCCTTGGAGTCGGGGCACAATCTACAATCAGTACACCATAACTCCTCTACTAAACCTAGGACCTCTGCACAAAGTGCACCAACTAGCTACTAAACTACACTGCCATGCAATAAAAAGCTTAAACAAGATCATAAAAACAAGACACAAAATACACTAACAACAACAACAACATAATGGGGGATTTGGAAGGGGGGTTACTGGTAGAGCGGTTGAATTCAGGAGGGCTAGGCGCAGGCCGGATCGCATGGCTGACTACCCTCCAGATCCTCATTGGGCTCTGTTGTTTCTCTATTCCGATTTCTTTTTGGTGGAACTCTGGCAGTTCGAGCACTTGATTAAGCTTTTCCTTAATCCTTAATGCACGCTGGTGTTTTCTAGCGTAGTACTTTTACTTTTACTTTTCAGACCAGTAACTGGTTCCTTATGCTGCTGTAGATGGTAGTGCTTTTACTCCTAGCAGGATGGTGTGAAGGGTTTCATGGTGTCCGGAGTAAGCGGGGCGTTTGCAGCTTATGTTGCACTCGTGCCTTTTCTGCTTGTTGAGTAGGGGAAGTGTCTACATAGTACTTGATTTCAATCAAGTGTATAATATCACGTTTGTTTGGTTGTGTGCCATACAGTGTCTCTTGGTTTCATAGCTAGGGGGTATGGAATGCCAGCGCCATCTACTAGGTTATTACGAGTAGCTCGTCTTGCATTATTGGCAGACCTAGTCTATTACGTGTTTGTTGGGTTTTGTTTGGGGCGTGGTTGCTGGGTCGGAGTAACTATGATTGCACCTGGCTTGCTAAATTTCCGCCGCCGTTGTGCATTGAGATTGGAAGGTAAGAACCAGGTTAAAACTTTCCTATTCGTTTCTCTTCTGATGGGCGTATGATGCCTTGTTGTACCATTTGTTCACCACTGCCTACGTCTGCTTGTGCTAGTTGGCATGCACCCCGTGTACCTTGTTGGATCGCTTTTATAATCATTCGTCCAGAAGCGTTATGTCTGTTTATTTATAATGGGATGGTAGGTGACAACTATTTTCTGGCAGATGGGGCAGACTGGTGGGCCTTCTATATGGTTGCATTGAGCGGCACGCTTTTGGTTGTATATCAAATCTGTGCAGCAAAGCATGACTTTATTTCCTCGAGGACTTCAGAGTGCGGGAGAGTGTTTCAAGGCTTTTAGAGCTCTAAATCGGCCTTGGAGGTGCAGTGCGTTGCGGTATACAGGGGGGGCGGCCCTGTAGATCGAAAAACTCCTGCTGTTTGGGAACTGAAAAGTGAGAGGTGCAGCTGTGGCTTTTAGAGTGAATATTACAAACACGTTGTTACCGTTGGTTACATTATTGGACAGGCACTGTGTCATCCATGAATCACTTAATTCTCCTAGGGCGCAACGCGCAGCCTCCTGGCCCTCATCCCTTCCACATGCCAAATGACAATGAGCTTATTCTATTGGTTTCCACCTACATTTTTGGTATGAACACCATGTCTTCGTCTGACAATTACTCCAGCATTTATAAAAGGTGCTTACAAATGCGAGCCCAAACAACATGAGAGAGGGTGGGAAAACATCAACATGCTTGCCCCCACATCGCTACCCTTTTCGAACTGCTCGTTACGAAAGCAAATGTCCCCGGGTCTTGGAAAGAGGCAAAGCTGACTCCTAGACACAAAAAGGGGCAAGTAACGATCCCAGGGAAATATTATAGAATGATTGGGGTGACACTAGCTATACAGACTATGATCGCAGTGAGTGGCACGTTGTACAGACTATATGCCAATTTATTGCGCTCTAGACTGGTGTGGTCAAAACGGCACAATTCCTGACACAAAATTTGGTTTTTTATCCTGGCAGAAGCACGCTGCACCCACTGTTTATCCAGCGACACCTCAAAGATGCAGCACTGAAGATGCAGAGGGGCTCATTATGTCTGTACACAGCCTTCATTGATTTCAAACAAGCGTATGACTCCATTCCAGAAGCAATATGTGGGACCACCTTTGCAAGAACCAGATGCCAATCCAAATGTTGTCAATCCTCGAAAACTTGAATAATGCTGATGAATACACGCTGTTGGATGGGGATATATCAGCGACTGTCCAGCCTTTTTTTGATGTGATTCAAGAATGCCCCCTCTCCCCCCTGCTGTTTTCCATTTACTGGAACGACATTGACAGCGTGACTGATGGGGCGCAGGGTTTTTACGGGGCTGTTTTCTGATGACCTTTCCCTCCCTTCCAATGAACACGCGGATTTGCAGACGATGCAAAACAAGCTGAGGAGAGTATGCGCTGAAAGGAGTTCTCTCCCTGTCAACACACAGAAGTCATTGGTAGTCATTGGTCTAACTCTGAAAACCTGCCCCCTCTGTACTTTGACGGTGTACTGCTCCCCTACACAGACTCATTCAAATATTTGGGCATGGTGTGCGACAAGCAGATCAATCTGAATACCGCGGATGACACAACACTTTGCCCATTCACGGCAGGCGCGCCCAGAGTTTGTTCAGAAACAACATAACCTCGCTAACAGGCTACACGCGTACATGTGGCTTCTCAAGACGTACGATATTTCTGCTGGTATGTATGCGCGTCAGAGTTGGGCCACTCTTTACTTACAAGGCAAAGAGATGGGCAGTCCCCTTCAGAAATGGCTGTTGACAGTGTTGAAAAGGATATTGGGGGTCAGAGACACCACGCCTTCATGGTGTGTCATGCGAGAGTGTGGATTGGAATAATAATCCCTACAGTTCAATTGGTATCACGCAGCAATGCGGCTGTACATTTTTTTGACTAAATCCAGCACCTACACAATGAAAAAGGTATTACATGCTGACATGTAGCTGAGTACACGATCCAATGATTGCTGGTCAGCACATATTCTTTCTGCCATGGATGGTCTGATACGATCGTACATCTTCAAACAAAAGCTGCAAAACTGTGAACCCATTGATCTTAGCCGTTTTGACGTAGACCACAGGGAGAGACACTTGGGAGTATATAATTGGATACCTTATTCTGAAACTCATCCGAGAGAACACAACAGCAAACACTCTACTTATCGCCAATGGTGTACTCTTCCTACAAGAAGGGCTCTGGTCACTCATTCGCCTAACATCCTTCCCAATTACATGTCTCTCAACCTGCCTCGTGATGTCATCCGTGGTGCAGCTCGTTTCAGACACCCTACGTTTTGAGACAGCGACATGAATTTAAAGTTATTCCCTCACCTGTGACCTGTGTGATACTGATGATGTCCAAGATGAGCAGCATGTTCTTCTCCACTGCGCCAATCCCCACGTGATTTCTCTCCGCAAAAAAAACGCATTTGTGTTTCCCCCAACAGGAGCCCACGATGTGTTTACTTTCTTAAGCCAGAACAATAACAAGCTTTATTTTTTCCTCCATGAACTATTCACTATTCACTTTTTATGAGCAGGCTAGAAGTCGCCCTTCTTGACTGAAGGCCTTTTTTTTGTAAATCTTAAATGTTACAAACGCATTGTTTCCGTTGCTCTATTGTGGTTCACAAACTAATCACCAGAGACTCACGCAAAATAATGAAACGACAAGCAAGCCCGATTGACTGAAGGAAACACGTGGTCTGTGACAGAGATGGCCTTCATCAATTGAGGCACCTTAGGTGTGCCCTCAAGATCAATTTCTTTCTATGGTAGAAACGAAACTGACGAGAAAAAAAAGCACACAAATACGGACTAGCTACTCAGTTGGCAACAAAACCATGCCTCACCAAAGAAGTTCTTCAGGCTTGCAAAATGCCAAGGTGCGACCCACGGTGCCTTAAAGTGCTGGGACGGAGGAGCGATGTATTCACGTGAAAGGCTCAGATGGCCAGGCTTAGCCAAAGGGTTTCAATTGACAAAAATACCCTTTTCTTGCCCTCAGATGATTGCAAAAAAGGCGCATTCAAAGTTAAGATAGCACCCAGTTGATGGTCGCCCCAACTGTGCTGCATGATGCAAACGAGAGGAAGAACGGCACAAAACTGCTTGTACGTAAACACTCAACACACAAACACACATGCGGAGAAGCCAAGGTCCATTATCGCTGCCCCATGTTGCCACTTCCAAGCTCTTGTACTTTAGATTCCTGTACTGTGCGCTCCCACCTAGGAAAAGCTCCGCGGGGCACGAGCAATAGGGATTATCGTGTCCTCATCATCCTGGTTTGTGGCCGTTTCAGGTGCCTGCACGAAAACATTATCATGCAAAACCATTTTGTCAAAGCATCCATGTGCCCTTGTCATCCTGGTTTGTAGTTGTTTCAGGGGCCTGCATGAGAACATTATCATGCAAAACCATTTTGTCAAAGCATCCATGTGCCCTTGTCATCCTGGTTTGTGGTTGTTTCAGGGGCCTGCGTGAAAACACTATCATGCAAAACTATTTCGTCAAAGCATCCATGTGCCCTCGTCATCCTGGTTTGTGGCCGTTTCAGGGGCCTGTATGGAAAATTATTACGCAAAACCGTTTTGTCAAAGCATCCATGTGCACGCACTTCACATACGTACTCGCATGACTGGCACACACGGCATGGTATGGGCTCGGAGCGGTGTATGAGAAGGTGCATTGCGCGTTTGTTCGCCTCAATGCAGCGCGTTATTTCTGAGCGTTGTGTGTTGTGTGTAAGTAATATACGGTATTGTTGGCAGGGAAATCACCGATATACGGTCGTATACGGTGTATATATACGGTTCTGGCCAACCCTAGTCATTTCTGAGCGTTGTGTGTAAGTAATGTGCAGGACACTCATGAGCTACGGAGTACCTTGTCTACACACACACACACACACACACACACACACACACACACACACACACACACACAATAAAGCATACTCGCTGTCGTTTGCACGTTTCTACAGATTCCAGACGCATTAAGCACGGCTCCTCCCTCTGTTAACTGTTAACGCACCTCCTCCTGCACCTGCTTCTGCACGCTCTTGCACCGTCAGAAGCACAAGGTAATAAAATCACGTAATGCACGTAACTGTGATGCCAAGGAAGCGCATATTAAGTCACAAGACTCTCAGGCTTTAGCATGACGCTTTAGTTCGAACGCAATAGGATACACACATTGCAGGGTCGACACAATACACATCACAGAAAACACATGACAGAATACACATGACAGAATACACATGACAGGATACAAATCACAGAATACACATCACAGAATACACATCACAGAATACAAATCACAGAATACACATCACAGGATACACTTCACAGAATACACATCACAGGATACACGTCACAGAATACACAAAGTACTAGGGTTGGCCAGAGCCGTATACATACACATTGTATATGGCCATATGTATGGTGACTTCCCAGCTAAGAAGACCGTATGTACATTGTATATATGTATAACTATATGGTTCTGGCCCACCCTATGCATATGACAAGGCGCACAGGTTACATACCACAGGGTACATAAAATACGCAGCACAGGCTGCACATTACGAGGCATACGCCACAGGGTGCATAAAAAACGCAGCACAGGCTGCACATTACGAGGCACGTATCTAGGGTTGGCTAGAATCATGTATATTCAGTGTATATGCGGTGTTTTTGGCAGGAAAATTACCAAATATACGGTCATATACGTTGTGTATACACGGTTCTGGCCAACCTTATACATATCATAGGGTGCACCGGGCACACCTTGGTGTAATGCAGGATCTGCTCAGGCTCAAGCCTGCCAGTGATGATGCGGTTGACGGTAGTGAACAGTGGGTAGTTGGCCTCCCAGTTCCGGACACGCAGGACCTGTGTGTGTATGCATGTGCGTGTGTGACTTTGTGTTTGTGTATGCGGATGTGTGTGTGTGTGTGTCAGTGTGTATGTGTATGTGTGTGTATGTGTATGTGTGTGTGTGTATGTGTGTGTGTGTGTGTGTGTGTTGCCAAAGAATGCGATAGAGCTCTCCACTCTAAAAATTACACAAAACAATCTTGGTGCAATAAAGATAGGCAGTATAGTGTGCATGAAATGTTAGGACAACAGCTTTTTGGCTGAGTCGAGACCTAGCTGGCAACCCCACCCTACCTGCACTTTGTCAGCACTGTGCATTGCACAGGCGATTTTGTGTCCAGGAACAGCGAAAGGAATATGCCAAGCTCCTATGACTCTTATGTGATTATGACTCTAATGTGAAAATGGAAGGATGAATAAAATCACGCTGGCAGTGAAAACCGCTTCCCACAGAAATGGAGGATGAGGGGCCTCTTTAATTATGAAGGTCTGCCTGTACCACTTCCTTCACCTTCGAACTGACAACCTTGCTAGGGATACAGAGCACGTTCTGCCTGCACCACTTCCTTCACCTTCGAACTGACAACCTTGCTAGGGATACAGAGCACGTTCTGCCTGCACCACTTCCTTCACCTTCGAACTGACAACCTTGCTAGGGATACAGAGCACGTTCTGACTGCACCACTTCCTTCACCTTCAAGCTGACAACCTTGCTAGGGACACAGAGCACGTTCTGATGTCTTTAATTCCATCATCTCACGCTAAAATCGAGGCTTTATGCGTTAACAACCTTCAAGGCAGAACAACAGTTTGTGTGATTTCTATTTCACTTCTTTATACCTCGTTGCTGGTGCCTGCACCCACACACACACACATACACATACACACGTACACTGTAGCGCCTGAACCCCACTGTAGCATTCCTGCCAAAAAAACAAGTGGTGCCCGCACGCACACACACACACACACACACACACACACACATAACACATACACTGTAGCGCCTGAACCCCACTGTAGCACCCCTGCCAGAAAATCAAGTGCCACTTCCCATGTTTAACACACCTCCTTATCCCGTTGCTGGTGGCAACGCCCTACAGACCTTGGCCTGAAAAGCAGCACCAACGTCAGAAATTATGGCCACCTCTTACGTTCAACACACCTCCTGGACCTCGTTCTGGTGGCAAACCCCTGCAGACTTTAGGCTTTCACAGAAGCACCGCCGTCAAAAACCATGGCCCCCCTCTCATGCTCAACACACCTCCTGGACCTCGTTGCTGGTGGCAAACCCCTGCAGAATTTAGGCTTTCACAGCAGCACCGCCGTCAAAAACCATGGCCACCTATTACATTGAACACACCTCCTGGACCTCGTTGCTGGTGGCAACCCCTGCAGACTTTCGACTTTTACAGCAGCACCACCGTCAAAAACCATGGCCCCCCTCTCATGTTCAACACACCTCCTGGACCTCGTTCTGGTGGCAACGCTTTGCAGATCTTGGCCTAAAAAGCAGCACCAACGTCAAAAATTATGGCCACCTCTTACGTTCAACACACCTCCTGGACCTCGTTGCTGGTGGCAACCCCCTGCAGACTTTAGGCTTTCACAGCAGCACCGCCGTCAAACACCATGGCCCCCCTCTCATGTACAACACACCTCCTGGACCTCGTTGCTGGTGGCAACCCCCTGCAGACTTTAGGCTTTACAGCAGCACCGCCGTCAAACACCATGGCCCCCCTCTCATGTTCAGCACACCTCCTGGAACGCGTCGCTGGTGGTAACCCCCTGCAGACTTTAGGCTTTCACAGCAGCACCGCCGTCAAAAACCATGGCCACCTATTACATTGAACACACCTCCTGGACCTCGTTGCTGGTGGCAACCCCTGCAGACTTTAGGCTTTCACAGCAGCACCACCGTCAAACACCATGGCCCCCCTCTCATGTTCAACACACCTCCTGAACCTCGTCGCTGGTGGCAACCCCTGCAGACTTTCGGCTTTTACAGCAGCACCACCGTCAAACACCATGGCCCCCCTCTCATGTTCAACACACCTCCTGAACCTCGTCGCTCGTGGCAACCCCTGCAGACTTTCGGCTTTCACAGCAGCACTGCCGTCAAAAACCATGCCCCCCCTCTCATGTTCAGCACACCTCCTGGACCTCGTTGCTGGTGGCAACCCCTGCAGACTTTAGGCTTTCACAGCAGCACCACCGTCAAAAACCATGGCGACCTATCACATTGAACACACCTCCTGGACCTCGTTGCTGGTGGCAACCCCTGCAGACTTTCGGCTTTTACAGCAGCACCACCATCAAACACCATGGCCCCCCTCTCATGTTCAACACACCTCCTGGACCTCGTTGCTGGTGGCAACCCCTGCAGACTTTAGGCTTTCACAGCAGCACCGCCGTCAAAAACCATGGCCACCTATCACATTAAACACACCTCCTGGACCTCGTTGCTGGTGGCAACCCCCTGCAGACTTTAGGCTTTCACAGCAGCACCACCGTCAAAAACCATGGCGACCTATCACATTGAACACACCTCCTGGACCTCGTTGCTGGTGGCAACCCCCTGCAGACTTTAGGCTTTCACAGCAGCACCGCCGTCAAAAACCATGGCCACCTATCACATTAAACACACCTCCTGGACCTCGTTGCTGGTGGCAACGCCCTGGAGCTTCTGTCCCCTCAGCATCTCCTCCTCCAGCTTTGTCCATGTCTTAGGATTGCCGGACTGCAGGGACCGGAAAACAATGGAAGCTTGCTGACTGCAAATTGTTAAAAAGTAAATCTCCTCCTCCAGCTTTGTCCATGTCTTAGGATTGCCGGACTGCAGGGACAGGATAACAATGGAAGGTTGCTGACTGCAAATTGTTAAAAAGTAAATCTTCTCCTCCAGCTTTGTCCACGTCTTAGGATTGCGGGCTTGCCAGACTGCAGACACGGTCAAAATCCTCTCCTACATGCAACAGGATTAAGATACGACCAACGATGGCAACTCAACAAAGAGTAGCCACGCTGTGGACACACACACACACACACGCACACACACACAACTCAACAAAGAATAGCCACACTGTGACCACTCACACACACACGCACACACACACACACAACTCAACAAAGAGTAGCCACGCTGTGGACACTCTCTCTCAACACCACACACACACACACACACACACACACACACACACAAACACACACAACTAGAAAAAGAGTAGCCACTCTGTGGAGTTGTCTTATAAGGGGTTGTGATGATAGACGACAAAACGAGTTTTATAAGGGGTTGTGATACTAGTCGACAAAACGAGGTTATAAGGGGTTGTGATGATAGTCGACAAAACGAGGAGCGCAAGGTTTTGTTGGCTCTTCAATTGCGGCAAGAATGAAGGGAGAGGAGTTGGAATGGTAAGGGCACACTGGACCGCACGTCTTTGATAGTAAACACTGGCATTAAAAGGGCATGATGTAAAAGGCAGGTATATGCTGAAGCAAACAGGATTAACGACAGGTACTTGCAAATGGTAGCTTTTCCCTTTGTTACGGAAATATCACTATGATATTGCAAATTCCTACGCTGCTGTAAGTTAACCAGCTACCAAAGGGATATGATGTGTGTGTGTGTGTGTGTGTGTGTGTGTGTGTGTGTGTGTGTGTGAAAGAGGGAGGGTCTGTTTTTGTGTGTGTGCAAGCATGTATGTGTGTGCAGTGCTGTGTGTGTATATGAATATACATATATATCATCAGTATATAAATATATATACAGAGAGAGAGAGAGAGAGAGAGAGAGAGAGAGAGAGAGAGAGAGAGAAAGAAACAGACACGATTATAATATTAACTAAGGGAGATTGACCAGGGGCAAAAGTGGAAATGTTTTAGTACATTTTGCAGATGTAGAATTTAAATCTACAGCTATGATTGGGCATTTATAATGTTGTAAGCGCACACTCATATTTCAAAACACCTTCCAAGCACGCGTCCATGCTTCTGCATTGGCACATTACTTATATTAGCAGTGCACAATTTCTCATATATGAGCACGTTTAAAAGCGTTCAAGATTTATACAAAAAAATACACCTTCCACTTGCGTGCCCACGCCTCAGCAGTGGCACAATTTCTTATATAAGTAGTGGCAAAGATTCTTGTATAAACACGTTTTAAAGCGTGCAAAATCTATCACACAGAAAAACACACCTTCCACTCGCGTGCCCACGCCTCAGCAGTGGCACAATTTCTTATATATGTAGTGGCAAAGATTCTTGTATAAACACGTTTTAAAGCGTGCAAATCTATCACACAGAAAAACACACCTTCCACGCGCGTGTCCATGCCTCAGCAGTGGCGTGGTTGCGCCCCCCCAAGCACGTCGTAATCAAATCCCCTAGCCCGCAGCTCTCAAAGAACGTCTCGTTTCTCACGTTGGGATACAGCGTCTTGGACAGCCTGCACGTTTCAATACGTACCCGAGGTCATTTTTCAAGAAGCAAAAGTGTGGTTTAGAATTCCAGCGTCGGGGTACAGCGTATTGGACAGCCTGCATGAATTTGCCGCATGCGCACAATCACTCTCAACAAGCATGAGTGTGCTTAAGACTTCCAGCGTTGGGGTACAGCGTATTGGACAGCCTGCATGAATTTGCCTCAAGCGCACAATCACTCTCAACAAGCATGAGTGTGCTTAAGACTTCCAGGGTTGAAGTACAGCGTATTGGACAGCCTGCATGAATTTGCCTCAAGCGCACAATCACTCTCAACAAGCATGAGTGTGCTTAAGACTTCCAGGGTTGAAGTACAGCGTATTGGACAGCCTGCATGAATTTGCCGTATGCGCACAATCACTCTCAACAAGCATGAGTGTGCTTTAAGACTTCCAGCGTTGGGGTACAGCGTATTGGACAGCCTGCATGCGCACAATCACTCTCAAGAAGCATGAGTGTGCTTTGCATGAGTGTGCTTTGCATGAGTGTGCTTTAAGACTTCCAGCGTTGGGGTACAGCGTATTGAACAGTCTGCACGTTTCATAATGTACGCATGGTCACACTCGAAGAAGCGAGTGTCCTCAGAACTTTCAATAGAGGGGACCAAACAGGCTTGATCTTCATTAATGTCCTCAGGGTATGGGCGCCACGGTTGCTAGTTTTGGAGCCAAAATGGTTAGATAGACTTGTTCAAAGCAGTTGAGCTCAACCATCAGCAACTTGGTACAAGCGCCAATTAATTGCGGCGAGAGCGCTATTTTTCAAGCATCCAAACGCTGTACCTGACCAACCAAATCACGGAAAACATTGATGTTATCGACTTTTTACATTTAACACAGATCAATGCAGAAGGTTGGAGTGGATGTACCCTGTCGATGAGATCTCGAATTCCTGCTATAAACTATGAAAAAAAGGGTGCCGAAGTGAGATAAAAGTGCTCCCCTCTAAACTAGTTTAAAGGCTAGACATCTTGCTATTACTGTACAGACTTTATATCACCGCGCAAAAATATCGTTTTTTGCCTGCGGGGTGACTGCGCGCACGAAAAATATCTATTTATTTTGGGGGTGCGGGATTGAGAAACGGGGATTTTTGGCGTATTTTGGAGCCTGTCAGGCAAAAACCCCTGTGCGGGGTTGGTGTAAATTAAATATTTCCAGGGTGCGGGGTTGATGCGGGAGTGTGAAACTAAAATTTTTTTTTGGGGCTGCGGACTGAACCCAAGTCTGTACGGTATATGACAAAACGTAATACACAGGCAGCTTTTGGGTGTAGAATGTGCTCTATGTAGCATAGTTTTTTGTGCCAGACATATAAGCTAGACACTCATCTAGACCAGCAGGATTGAGCATCTATGCTAAACCTGTACCCAAATCCTAATCCATCAATTTGCATCAGGAAAGTAATGTTCTGGATCCTTGTTTTTTATCCTTCCTAAACTTCACAACACATCCTGGCGCTTGGGGTCTCAGGAAAACACAAGGGCACTTGCTTCTCAAGCAGAGATGAGCAGCTTTTCCATTTTACTCAGGCCTTTCAAGGGAATTATGAAACAACATATTATAAAACAACAAGGAAATTATAAAACAACAAAAATTATAAAACAAAAAGCTACGCAGGCAATTCACATCCACTCCTCACAAATTCATTATGACGTCAAATTGGAATGTAATTTATATTCCTCCCGTTTGTTACACAACCATCACCTGCGCATCTCTGTCAGCCCTTGGCGCATGATGACAACTTCGGCGTTGCAACCTCTGCCCTATCTTACACACACCAATCAGCATTTAACACACACACTCACTTGCGCATCTCTGTCAGCCCTTGACGCATGATGACAGCCTTGGCGTTGCACCCATAGTCTAAGCCGTCCACGACACCCACTGCCAGAGCCACAATGTTCTTTAGAGTGCCGCACATCTCAGCGCCAGCCTGTGCAAGCACATAACACGTATCAAATCATGCACATGTTGAATCATTGAGGTCGCAATGTATCAATGCTTTTTATGTGCCGCACATCTCAACGCCAGCCTATGCACGCAACAAACACGTATTGGCCAGTGTTGTGCACATACGGCGTCATTCAAAAATGGCACCGTAAATAACGATCGTAAATAACGGCGTTACCGTCACTAAACTCTGACGATCGACGGCGTAATTTACTATTTTTACCGTCAATTTGACATAAATTACGCCGTCAGCGTCATTTACCATTGACGCCGTCAAGCGTCAGGTGCACAACACTGGTATTGGCACATCAACTTGTCAATGCATTGAGGCTGCAATGCAACAATGCCATTTTAAGGGTGCCGCAAATCTCAGCGCCAGCCTGTGCACGCAACAATTTGGAGTATTTTATTACAATATTTGAGCTTGCCATGCATTTTAGGACACTGCTATTTATGCATTTCGAGGGCGCCCCACATTTCAGTACCAGCTAACATAAGTACATTAAAAAAATTGTATATCATTGAAAGGTTTTTTAATGGCAGAAACACATTTACAACATGTGTGTATATACATATTTTATTATGGCTGCTCCTACCTAATGATGCGTGGGTACAGCTGTCGCATTTTCGCAGTAGGTACAGTGGAGACATACAAGCATGCAAGGACAGCGAGCAGACATTCAAAACATGCGCACAGCAAAGCATTCACGTATCCAGTGAACATTACACACACAGAGCAACAGTGGCCATCCCCACAATCTAGCTGAAGCCACCATCACATGAGGATGGCCCTCTAGCTAAGCCACCATCACATGAGGATATGGCCCTTTTCTCACACACAGACACACACACACGCACACACACACATACATACATACACACACATAAGCATCACCACAATCTAGTTAAAGCCACCATCACATGAGGATATGGCCCTTTTTTGTCAAGTAGGGTTGGCCAGGACTGTATATAGACAACGTATAAGACCGTACATTTAATGATTTTCCTGCCCAAAACATCGTATATACACTGTATATATGTGGTTCTAGCCAACCCTACTGTCAAGTTAAGTGCGCAGCTAGCCCTACCACCCACCACGTCCTACAAACAATTCGCGCATAAGTCAGAGGCACAAAAGAGCAGAGAATCTGGGACGAGAGGCCAATTCATCTGTTGGCAAATCCAACCACAAACACACACATACACATTCCTTCCACCCACCCACCACGTCCTGCAGGATGTCAACGTAGAAATATGAGGAGTGGAAGAGCTTCCGGAACACGGCTCCCATCTCTCTGCTAGAGGCACCTGCACCCAAGATGGATGTTTTAATTGATTATCATTCAAGCTAATAAGCAGCTTTATATCTCTCTTTACCGAAGGCACCTGCACCCAAGGTGGATGTGTGTGTGTGTGTGTGTGTTTGTGTGTGTGTGTGTGTGTGTGTGTGTTTGTGTGTGTGTGTGTGTGTGTGTGTGTGTGTGTGTGTGTGTGTGTGTGTGTGTGTGTGTGTGTCAAGGATTTAAAACACAAACTGTCTGACACGATTCCTGCGCACGCCGCCTTTATGAGACTAGGAACCCTGTGCTCATGCATTTGATAATGACAGGGTGCATTCACTATGTGTATCTTGAATGTGCACTACCAATGGTCTTAAATGTGTAATTTCAAAGGGGTAGAGGTCATAGCCACAGCCATATCCCTACGCACCAATCACCGCTTCACTGAGCTCCTTGTTGCCCAAGTCCTTGGCAACGTTGCCTCCAATGAGCACGCTGCAGTCCAGGTTCAGGTTCCTGCACACAAAGAACAAACACGCACGCGTATCGTGGATGGCACACTTGGATTGCAAAGACCGCGCATGGCACACTAAGGTTGCAAAGACCGCGCATGGCACGCTTGCAAAGACCGCACATGGCACACTTAGGTTGCAAAGACCGCGCATGGCACACTTGCAAAGACCGCGCATGGCACACTTGGGTTGCAAAGACCGATGCATGCTTTCAGGCATTTCCTGTAGCAACCTTTCCAGATTTAAGCAAGCTGCTTTCAGGGCTCGAGCTTCTGCTGATTCACAGATGCTTGAAGGTGACCCAATCTTTTGAACTGCTGCAGACTCAGCTGAGCAACAGCGGTACGGTACACGCCCAAAATACTGGTCAGAGCCTAGACTTAAAACAGACTTTGCAGAGCCTAGACTAAGGACAGGCTTTGCAGAGCCTGGACTAAGAACAGGCTTTGCAGAGCCATGACTAAGAACAGGCTTTCGAGAGCCATGACTAAGAACAGGCTTTCGAGAGCCTAGACTAAGAACAGGCTTTGCACAGAACCCAGATAAGGTTATAATCACTGCCATGCCCGAACGCAAAGGTCCCGCTTCCACCAATCGCCCCACGACCAATTGGAGGTCTTGCAAAGATTAGATTGACGTGACATGCAACTTTGTAGATTAGATTGACAAGAAATGCAACTTTGTAAATTAGAATGACGTGAAATGCAACTTTGTAAATTAGATTGACGTGAAATGCAACTTTGTAGATTAGATTGACGTGAAATGCAACTTTGTAGATTAGATTGACGTGAAATGCAACTTTGTAGATTAGATTGACGTGAAGAAGAAAATTGAAGAAGAAGAAGAAGAAGATTGACGTGACAATGCAACTGTGTTTATATGCAGCACGCCACAAAGGAAGCATATTATTCACAAGCAACTGTGTTTACATGCAATGTCACAAGCAACTGTGTTTACATGCAACGCAACTGTGTTTATATGCAACGTCACAAGCAACTGTGTTTACATGCAACGCAACTGTGTTTATACGCAACGTCACAAGCAACTGTGTGTACATGCAACGCAACTGTGTTTATATGCAACGTCACAAGCAACTGTGTTTACATGCAACGCAACTGTGTTTACATGCAACGCAACTGTGTTTACATGCAACGTCACAAGCAACTGTGTTTGCATGCAGCATGCCACAAAGGAAGCATATTATTCATTAATGATCAACCTCAGTGGTAGAAAGGCAGCAAGGCCATCACCCTTTGAGCCAAGCTCGTCACAATATTTTTTGAGCTCAAAAACGACGTGCCAAGCTTCCTCACAAGTTGTGTTTTCTGTCTGTATGTGTCTTTCAGTTCTGCACCACCAGAATGACGAGCCTGTCAAAACACGCATGGGTATATCCTCCATCGCAAGCTGCACTGCTAGTGCAGACTCAGATTTTGAAGGTAAGAAGTAAAATGGTGCGTTGTCACTTCTAACCATCTCACAGATGACGTATGTCCTTGCCCAACAAATGCCTGCCCTTGATGACAAGCTCTTGATGAGTTTGCCCTCACATACTCTGCAATCCAACTTAATAACTTTTATCACAGCATATTCAACTCTCAAACTTGAACAAGGCGGACCCGCTTTCAGATTATTTAACTGACTAGCTGAGGCCCGTCCCTGCCCACACGCACGCCTGCCTTTTAATGGCAACTGCATCTCTGTTGTAAAATTCGTGACTAAATACTCAGTTGCAACTGATCAATTCAGATATAACTTGAGAAACAGAGTTGAGGCACTACTCACTTTCGAATCATCTGGCTGATGAGCTGAGGTCCGTCCCTGCCCACTCGCATGCCCTTGACCAAACTAATAGCCACTGCCTCTCGCTTAACCTGATCATGCGTTCAGTGCAGTGCATCGTGAGTTATATTTTGCCCGGAGATAATGTCGGTGGGTTCAGAAAAGGCAAATTGAGGCAGTTAGATGAGACTAACGGTGCAATCCGCATACTCAACCTGTTCATACAATCCATGGGTTGCATGATGAGCTTCATTTTTAGGGTTGGCCAGAACCGTATATACACACCGTATATGACCGTATGTATGGTGATTTCCCTGCCAAAAATGCCGTATATACACCGTAATACCTATAAATGTATGGTTCTGGCCAACTCTATTCATTTTGCTTGGACAAATGGAAGTAAAATAGAAAAACAGCGGGGGAAAAGGCCGACGGCTCTGCCTTGTGCTTGGCTCTGCCATGTGCTTGGCTTTTTTATAAGTTTAGAGCAGGAAACGTTGCGTTGACTCAAGTTGCCACTGAAACAGAAAGGAACATGATGACTATATCTTCATGCCGCAGGTGCCAAAACTTGCACAACTCTCACTCTAACCTTCATTACAAGCTCGCCAGCTGTTCAATACATAACAAAAACAAACCAATTCATTACAAGCCCGCCAGCTGTTCAATACATAACAAAAACAAACCAATTCATTACAAGCCCGCCAGCTGTTCAATACATGACCAAAACAAACCAATTCATTACAAGCTCACCAGCTGTTTAATACATAACCAAAACAAACCGATTCATTACAAGCCCGCCAGCTGTTCAATACATAACAAAAACAAACCAATTCATTACAAGCCTGCCAGCTGTTCAATACATAACCAAAACAAACCGACTTTTTCAGTTCTTCGCCTCTCAAACGATCAAGACGTGTCCCAATCGGATGCTCCTTTGATGCTGGTTCACCCACAGATGAACATTTGCCAATACCAACACACTCAAACGCATGCACGTACAAACCACCGCGTCACTGACGCTCTCCCCTCTTTGATTTACACACAAGCATCTCACACCACCGCTTCACTGACGCTCTCCCTTTTGATTTCCACACAAGCATCTCACACCACCGCTTCACTGACACTCTCCCTTTTAATTTCCACACAAGCATCTCACACCACCGCTTCACTGACGCTCTCCCTTTTGAAATATACACAAGCATCTCACACCACCACTTCACTGACGCTCTCCCTTTTGATTTCCACACAAGCATCTCACACAACCGCTTCACTGACGCTCTCCCTTTTGAATTATACACAAGCATCTCACACCACCACTTCACTGACGCTCTCCCTTTTGATTTCCACACAAGCATCTCACACTACCACTTCACTGACGCTCTCCCTTTTGATTTCCACTTTCCACACAAGCATCTCACACCACCCAAGTACACACAGGTGCGTGCAACACCCATTGCCATCCCACCCACACTAATTTATACCCACACCAATCACCTGAACTACATCCGAATTGCGCCACACTTGCATCCACAAACACACCAGCACATAACGTTCTCACCTTGCCCATGACCACCCTACAATGTTCCCATGACCACCATACAACGTCCTCACCTTGCCCATGACCACCCTACAAAGTTCCCATGACCACCCTACAAAGTTCCCATGACCACCATACGACGTTCTCACCTTGCCCATGAGGCGACGTGTGATGCTGTGCATAGCCTCGTGTGGTGCGCAAAAGATGAGGACGTCCGCATCTCGAGTCACCTGGGAGCGACAGTACACATTGTGCGCAACGGACATACAATTACATAAGTATACTGTGCATAGCCTCGTGTGGTGCGCAAAAGATGAGGACGTCCGCATCTTGAGTCGCCTGGGAGCGACAGTACACATTGTGCGCAACGGACATACAATTACATAAGTATACTGTGCATAGCCTCGTGTGGTGCGCAAAAGATGAGGACGTCCGCATCTCGGGTCACCTGGGAGCGACAGTACACATTGTGTGCAACGGACATACAATTACATAAGTATACTGTGCATAGCCTCGTGTGTTGCGCAAAAGATGAAAACGTCTGCATCTCGAGTCACCTGGGATCGACATTACACATTGTGCGCAAGGGACATACAATTACATAAGTATACTGTGCATAGCCTCGTGTGGTGCGCAAAAGATGAGGACGTCCGCATCTCGGGTCACCTGGGAGCGACATTACACATTGTGCGCAACGGACATACAATTACATAAGTATACTGTGCATAGCCTCGTGTGTTGCGCAAAAGATGAGGACGTCTGCATCTCGAGTCACCTGGGAGCGACATTACACATTGTGCGCAAGGGACACACAATTACATAAGTATAGGGTTGGCCTAAACCATACATCTGTACCGTATATGACCGTATGTATGGTGATTTCCCTGCCAAAAATACCGTATACACACCGTTTATATATGGTTCTGGCCAACCCTAGACATACAATACATAAAAACGTATGCAGGCTTGGCCAGAATGGCAGGGACGTGCATTAACATATGTGCTTAAGCAGGCTTAGCCAGAATGGCATAACCATATCGTGCATGCATAAATCCAGAGTGAGAGTTTACGTGCACACACTGCAAGATACATTACAAGAGGGATTTGGCAGACCCTTCATATATCAGGTACTGTAAAATAAATCAAGGTTGCAGAGTATTTGGGCACGCATTCATGATTTGCAGTGTTTACAGCAAAATGCTAGGGTTGGCCAGAACCATACACATATAACATATAACGGTGTACAGACGGTATTTTGGCAAGGAAATCACCAAATACACATATACAGTGTATATACACGGATCTGGCCAACCCTACAAATTGCAGCTTTGCCAGTGCACTCACAACGTGCACATGCAATAACGTGTCTCTGACGTAATTTTAGCAGTGGACAGTCGCTGCCCCTGTCTTCATAAACTATTGCCTTATTAATTACCACTGAAGTATGCATTGTGCATGAATGTACTGATGCTCCTAGGGGCAAGTGTGGTAATGGCTTGGAATGGCTGGCCCCCTCACACCAAATGAAGGCACATGAGTTGCAAGCAATGCTTTCTTTCTTTACTGCTCCATGCTACAATTATTGCCACAGAGTTGCTGTCTAGAGGCAGCTAGGCAAGCAATAAAATGTGATTGGTGCACAATATACATGACCAGCGCCCCTGATAACACTTGAACACACATACGCACACGCACACGCACACGCACACACACACACCTGCAGAATAGCATCAAGTTGTCCCCCAGGTACGTTCTTAAACTTTTCATAATTGACGCGCCCTAACTCTTCATAACTGACACAACCTAACCCCCCTTTCAATTTAAGCATCACATAAATTACCAGGTCGCTGGAGGGCCCCAGGTGCACGTTTAACTCTTGTTAGTTTGCGAATGCTACCAAACTCCCTTTCACTTTGAACTTGATATAAATTACCTCCTCCAGGTTGCTGGAGGCGACCAGGTTGTCCCCCAGGTGCACGCCTGGCAGTTCTATGGGGTTCATGTGGTCCTGGTTGATGATGTCCAGCACTGAGCGGCCCTGCAAACAAAAGCAACAGCACAAGTGGTTTGAGCACAGCTCGATGGGGTTCATGTGGTCCTGGTTGATGATGTCCAGCACTGAGCGGCCCTGCAAACAAAAGCAACAGCACAAGTGGTTTGAGTATTTAAGCACAGCTCGATGGGGTTCATGTGGTCCTGGTTGATGATGTCCAGCACTGAGCGGCCCTGCAAACAAAAGCAACAGCACAAGTGGTTCAAGTATTTAAGCACAGCTCGATGGGGTTCATGTGGCCCTGGTTGATGATGTCCAGCACTGAGCGGCCCTGCAAACAAAGCGACAGCACAAGTGGTTTGAGTACAGCTCGATGGGTTCATGTGGTCCTGGTAGATGATGCCCAGCACTTACCGGCACTGCAAACCACACACGAATTACAATTGGTTCAAGCAGCGGGGTCCTGGGTGGCCCAATTTCTGTAGTGCTCAAAGGCACGTTGCTACGTAAATAAAAATGAATAAAAATAAAATATTCACGTCATGTCTTAAATACACTTTTTGCACATTCACAAGTCAACTCCTTTTGGCCGCTAAGCTGCACATGTACCGGATGGTGTTGAGGAGGAATGAGCTCATTTATATTCTGAGTATATTTCTGTCTGAACATGCCAGTTCGGTTAGTCAGTTACTCTCATTAATTGTTCCTTTGGTCGTTATTATGGCCCCCTCATTAATCACAATGTAACACCAGATACCCGTGATATGGCCTCCGTCCCCCCTGAATACGCCCAGATGGGTTATGCACAACAGATGGTGCCATAGGCTGAGCACTGGGCACCACGTGACGTGAGCAAAGGAATGGCATTGAGCACAGGAATGGCATTGAGCACCACGTGAAGTGAGCACAGGAATGGCATTGAAAACAACGTGACGTGAGCACAGGAATGGCACTAAGCACCACGTGACGTGAGCACAGGAATGGCATTGAAAACAACGTGAAGTGAGCACAGGAATGGCATTGAGCACCACGTAAAGTGAGCACAGGAATGGCACTGAGCACCACGTGACGTGAACACAGGAATGTCATTGAGCACCACGTAAAGTGAGCACAGGAATGGCACTGAGCACCACGTAAAGTGAGCACAGGAATGGCACTAAGCACCACGTGACGTGAGCACAGGAATGGCACGGAGCACCACGTAAAGTCAGCACAGGAATGGCATTTTGCACCACATGACGTGAGCACAGGAGTGGCACTGAGCAACACGTGAAGTGAGCACAGGAATGGCACTGAGCACCACGTGATGTGAGCGCAGGAATGGCACGGAGCACCACGTGAAGTGAGCATTGGAATGGCACGGAGCACCACGTGACGTGAGCACAGGAATGGCACGGAGCGGCCCAATTGTCCTCAAAAAATAAAAGGCGCTCAAACGGACCTTACGCCACTACCTCCTGACCACCCACATCACCCCAGCATTCACCACGATATATAAACCCCCAGCGTTCACCACAATATATAAACCCCCAGTGTTACCACAATACATAAACTCCCAGCGTTCACCACAATATATAAACCCCCAGCGTCACCACAATATATAAACCCCCAGCGTTCACCACAATATATTAACCCCCAGCGTTCACCACAATATATTAACCCCCAGCATTCACCACAATATATAACCCCCCAGGGTTCACCACAATAAATAAACCCCCAGCGTCACCACAATATATAAACCCCCAGCATTCACCACAATATATAAACCCCCAGCATTCACCACAATATATAAACCCCCAGCATTCACCACAATATATGAACCCCCAGCGTTCACCACAACATATAAACCCCCAGCGTCACCACAATCTATAAACCCCCAGCGTCACCACAATACATAAACCCCCAGCGTCACCACAATACATAAACCCCCAGCGTTCACCACAATATATAAACCCCCAGCGTTCACCACAATATATAAACCCCCAGCATTCACCACAATATATAAGCCCCCAGCATTCACCACAATATATGAACCCCCAGCGTTCACCACAATATATAAACCCCCAGCGTCACCACAATATTTAAACCCCCAGCATTCACCACAAT
>Ga0307942_1000851_pt1 | contig 22992 bp, 21 predicted proteins | sample OrgLakmetagen175_FD_201846 | JGI IMG/M metagenome (GOLD analysis project Ga0307942, IMG submission 201846) | Saline water microbial communities from Organic Lake, Antarctica - #175 | ecosystem: Environmental > Aquatic > Non-marine Saline and Alkaline > Saline | place: Antarctica: Organic Lake... | reverse complement strand
CCCAACACACACACACACACACCTGGTGGCAAGTCGTCTGGCTGCACAGGCATCCGCCCTTGCTCTGCACCCACAGCACCAGGAGGCACTCCATATGCCCCACCATGCGCATACGCTGCAGCTGCTGCTGCAGCCGCTGCATGGTGCTGATGATACGGATTGTAGGGATCGTAGCCGGGATAGGAGGGGGGGGGGGGTAGTGCGTTCGTAGTGCCTGGAAAAGGGTGCGTGCATGTCGTCTCGTTGCTATGCTCACAAATACCGCACAGAACTAATACCCTAGGTAGTGAGTATCTTAGCCAGGTGGAAAGGGGGTGTGTTTTGTGCGCTGGTAGTGCCTTAGGGAAGGTGCATGCATGCACCATTCACGTATTTGATAAATATGCATCTGCGTCGTCAGAAATCATTGGTGCTTGCACTTGGGGATACACAGGCACTTTTGGTCACACCTCTTTTGTCATGCTCAGCAAGTGCAATGCAAAGGTCTGTGGCTAACTAAATAACACTAATACGCAGACAACAGCAAATGTTTGTGTCGTAGATAAGAAAAAACCAAATTAAGCGCCTGGTGTGAGGGCCTTGCGTCCTCGACAGAACAGAACACACTTTTGCCAAATGCAGGGCATGCAAAGATAATCCACACTTTTGCCAAATGCAGGGCACGCAAAGATTATCCACACTTTTGACAAATGCAGTGCACGCAAAGATTATCTACACTTTTGACGGCATGCAAAGATTATCCACACCTGGTGTGAGGGGGGGAGGGGGGGGTAAGCCAGAGGGGGGGGGAGGGTTGGGGGTCATGACTGTGGGAGGGCCACGCTGGCCGCGGTAGCGGACAGACAGGCGACGACCTCCTAACTGTGTGTTTGTGTTTGTGTGTACATGTATGTGTGTGTGTTTGTACAAGTGTGTATGTGTGTATTTGTACAAGTGTGTGCGTGTGTGTACAAGTGTGTACGTGCATTAGGTGTTGCATTTATGTAAAGGACGCGTGCGCACACACACACACGCACCCACACCCACACCCACACCCACACACCAACGAGCAAACCATTACAGTGCCAGCACCTCATAGATGAGTATTTAAGCCCCTGACAGAGGAGCAGCTGTAGCCAAGCACAAGAGCCACACAGGGCACAAAGCAAGCAGCCGCTTCACATGTAGCAGGCCAAGTACAAAGCAAGCAACCTTTCCCTACGTACGTCCCACGCGCACTGCCACACAAGCACCAGACACACACAGCACAAAGCACAAACACGCTTCCAATAAAACCTTCACACGTACCAAGTACAGATTTAAGCGTTCTATGGCCGTGGTCGCTTGCTGCTCGCTTGCCATTTTCACAAAGCCAAAGCCCTTGCTCTGCCCGGTGCCCCTGTACAATCAAGGAAGTGCATGTGGCATGTGCAGTGTCGCGCATGTGTCACAGGCTGCATGCATGGGTGCTCTTGTGGGTAGGTGGGTAAGCAGGTAGGTAGGCAGGCAGGCATTGTCTCTGTGACCATCTGTCCATACCCAGTGCGCCTGGGCATATAAGGCGGTGTTTGCAGCATCAGCAATGCGTACAATGAGGCACATGCCCAGCATCAGCAATCGTCAGCAATGCAGTGTTCCTTTGCAGTTTCTCGATCCGCCCAGCGCATCTGTGCACACACACACACAAGCACACACACACAGTCACACGCGTACGTGACGTCAAGGAGTACCCGCGCACGCATCCTCAGCAATGCATACGAGGGAGAATGCATGCGCAGCGTCAGCAACACAGTGTCTATGTGTGCAGGAATATGCTCTGATCAGTGCTCCTGTGCACCTACTGCCACGCATACGCAGCTCGCAGCTCTATACATCATCTAGCTATATAAGCATCGTATAGCTCGATGCTTATATTTAGTACTATATAAGCATTATATAGCTAGATGCTTATAACTAGTAAGCATATACCAGCATTTGATTTATGCCAGAGATGATGCATGATACATGGTGTGTGAGTCAGATGCAGGGCACTACACACATTCCACACGAATGCATCATCAATGCAGCGTCTATGCGCAGAAGTTGTTGCTCTGCCCAGTGCTGCTTTGCACACACAACAATGCGTAGTAGGTAAAAGCTGTAGGTAACAATAATTCTACTCTGCAGAACATCAACAATGGAGCACCTCACATGCATTAGAACAGCATGCATATAATCCTCCGTGCATTTAGACCTAACCAACCATTCTCCCCTGCAGAGCACAAATATCAAATTGCTCACTGGGGCAAATGAGAAAAAAGCCGGTCTTGGATTAAAGCAGCGTGCATTGACGGCTTCCAACCATTGCCCAAACAATTACCACAGCCCCCCCCTCCCCCCCTCCTCGTGTCATTAATACCAAAGCACACAATCGTACACAGATGCCCTCCCGCCTGCCTACACGCATGCATGCACTACCAAACGGAGCCTGTTCAAACCAACGCTTTTCCATCTTTCGTGCACAAGACTGAATGCGCAGTTCAATGCCAGCCACACCTTTCCGTGTTAATATCTGTGCACCACACAGCACACAGAACACACGCGGGCACGTACATGTGCAGACCTTGCACCCACGCAATTCTCACACAAGACAACTAGGGTTGGCCAGAACCGTATGTATTCACCGTATATGGCCGTATATTGGTGATTTCCCTGCCAGAAATACTGTGTATAAATCGTATATATATGGTTCTGGCCAATCCTAAAGATACACTAGCAGCAAATGCTTGTGCCCCACATAACATGGCACACACAACGATGTCTGCATAACATAGCACGCATGCACGCATGCGCAAACCTGACACCCCTCACATTGAACAGTAGTCAATAAGACAGACAGCAAACACACAAATGGACAGACCCCTTGCATATGTCAAAGATCAAGGGATTAAGGTGTTGCCTTGATTGATTCAATCCTGCAATTCTAGTAATCTCACATGGTCAGACACGCACACCTCTGTGCAATACATGGATGAATTGTGCTTATGCTACCCGAGTGACGAACATATGCATGGTGTTGTGTTGACCAGCATTGAGTGCACTGATGTTGAATTTCGCTTGCACACACTCAATACTCATGAATTTTGCACAGAAACTCACACACACACACCACATAAACATCCACCCCCATACACATACCCAACTTGATGCTCATATGCTCAAGGCCTTGACAAAAAACACGCACCTAAACCCACACAACACACACTCAAATGCCAACTCACACTCACACACACACACACATACACACATACCTGTCTGTAATAATCCTGCAGTCCTGGACAAGTCCAAAAGTGGAGAACAGCTGTGACAGCTCCTGCTCCTGTATGTGGTGCGCTATGTAGCCCACATACCTGCATGGCAAATGACAAAGCGTGGTATGTTACCCATTTGCTCTATGGGCAAAGCAAACGCATGCGCGGAAAGCAATCTTGATGACCTTTTACAAATGTGTACAGATCGTGCACATACCGTTGCCGTCACGCAGCGTCAATCCTTCTAACACTAACACCCTCTCCCCTTGCACTCACAACACACAGATTGTTGCCGTCACGCAAGCGCCAATACTTCTAGCACAGCACTCACACCCTCTCCCCTTGCACTCACAGCGTACACAGATCGTTGCCGTCACGCAGCGTCAAACCTTCTAGCACTCTCACCCTCTCAACTCGTACTCACAGCGTACACAGATCGTTGCCGTCACGCAGCGTCAATCCTTCTAGCACTCTCACCCTCTCCCCTTGCACTCACAGCGTACACAGATCATTGCCGTCGTCATCCTTCCCTGTCCCAGACCCAAGCCCAGCTCGCCCTGGAGGCTGTGGCCCTATGGGGTCACGGTCCCTCCCATAATGGTGGCCACGCCCATTCAGCCCTGCGTCCTCTCCTTGCAGCTCCCTGTACAATGCAACCGATGAGACTTGTGGGAACGAGGTGAGGCCGGTGTTGATCATCATGGTGACTGCTTGCGATCAGCCCTACGTCCTTTCCTTGCAGCTCCCGGTGCTTTATAATGCGTGTGTGTGTGTGTGTGTGTGTGTGAAGAATGCAATCTCAAAGTTAACAGTGGAACGAGGTGACGTCGGTTTTTATAATCATGGTGGCCGCAAGCGCTTTAAACGCCTGTATTGTTTTTCTTAGGGTTGGCCAGAACCATATATATATCAGAGGGGGTCGACGGAGGCCCCAAACAGGGGTACATTAGAAATGTAAATTGAGTATGGGCCCCCAAGTTTGCAGGTTCTAAGCTTAGGACCCATTGGTAGCTGCTGATAACACCTGAGCTTGAAACTTGCAAGTTTGGGCGCACATGTCTAATTGCCTGCGGCGTGAACCCCACTTTTTACCACAATTTTTTCATACCAGATCTCATTACCTACTGCACCAATCTGGATCATTTTAAATAAATGGCGTTCTTTTGATAAATAAATATCATTGCAACAAAAACGGAGAGAAACGACCCAGTAGTTGGTCAGATCCTCCATTTTGGCCCATTTCATTTAGAGAAAATCAACAAAAGGGGTGCCAAAAAGGTGGAAAACCAACCTTCACCAAATCTGCTTTTCAAATCCCATGATGATTTGGTATCATAAAGGAAGTCCTCCTGTCTTGTTTTGGGATGAGAAGAGGTCCTGCTTGGGGCGTGGTGGCCTGTTATGTGGAAACTCAGTGCCAAAATTTTACCTGGATTTCTGTCCAACCACTGGGGTGGTCCTTTTGGCCCCAAACTTCACGAACCATCTAGGTATATCATTCAAACATGATTGTATATAAAAAGTCACATTTCAGGACATTTGCTCCGTTGACCCCCTCTGTACATTCATATTTATTATATTATATTATAATATATATATATGTGTGTGTACAGTGCACACAGGGTATGTTTGGCAGGGAAATCACCAAATATACGGTTACATACATCGTGTACATATACGGTTGTGGCCAACCCTACTTCCCTTGCAGCTCCTGGCACAGTACAACAGCCTTGAGGTAAATAAACAAGCTTGAGAGCACTCGTTATCAATCTGAGCACTGTGACAACTCGTAACAAAAGAATACCCAAGCAAGGGTTCTTGTCGTAACAAGGTTCTTGTCATATTGGGGTTCTTGTCTAATAGGGTTCTTTTCATAATGCTTTATTCATAAGCGCAGTTAGTCAGTTGAGCCCCTGACCAGTAAGTCCTCCATCTCAACACTAAACCCTGAGCACCATACAGTCTCGTCACAAACAACCGTGCGACACTCACCGAGGCACGTTGCCGCCCAGTTCCCGCATGAAGCTCTTGTACTCATTCTCAATCTCCTTGCCTGCTTCCGTTCCGTGCACAAGGGCCACATCTCTGGCGTACTGCTCGTCCACCTGGAAAGTAGCATTGGTTCAAAAGGGGCGCGGATCAGCATTGGTTCAAAAGGTGCATGGTCCAGCAGCAGGTGGTTTGGTAGGGGTGGAGGCACTGGTTGAGCAGCAGGTGGTTTGGCAGGGGTGGTATCGGCCGAGCAGCTGGTGGTTCAGCAGGGATGGCATTGGTTGAGCACAAGTGGTTCAGCAGGGGCATGATCCGGCACTATTAAGAAGGCAAACAGAGAGCCAGAGTTCTTAGTAACACCGATCTCTCAGGCTGACGCATCCACTCAGTCCACTCACTACTTGTCTCGCACCCTTGTGATTCTTTGAGCATGTGTAGGCGGGAAGAAGCAAAAAAAAGGAACCTGATGTCAACGCTCGTCCTCAACGGGCTCACCACAGCACCACAGCTACGGGCACCTCCCATTTTCTATGAAAAACAATACTGTACGCCTTGGCTGTGACAAGTAACAGCTCCTCTCCGGTACCACATTGTGACCCGACAAATATGTCTGCAGGCAAGTTCAATATTTTTCTACAGCTCCCAGGATGGGAGACATATCACTCATCCCCATTGGAAAGCCCTGCCCACTATTTATTCCCAAGATGATAAGTTCAGGGCTCTGCACCCACTGGGCGGTGCAGGACACAAACAACATATTTTCCCTTATCCATGCCGGTAACATCGAGATCTTCATTGTTGTTTCTAATACACTGTCTGCACTCATACACACTCTCACACACTCAGTCATTCATACACTCAGTCAATCACACACCCACACACAAACACACACACCCACCTTTTCATTCACGCACTGCCAAGAATGCGCAGACCTTCACCACCTTGGATCAGTGCCTTGCATGCAAAGACTTTCAAACTCACCTTGGCTTTGATGTGATCTGGCAGCTTAAACATGGCAGCCAGCGCGGCATCTTGATGCTCAGGATCCAAAGCCTCAATGTCTCGCAGTGTGCCTAAAGTGGCGTATACATTGTATGTGTCTGTGTGTGTATGCATGTGCTTCTGATTGCATTTGCGTGTGTGTATGTGTGCATACATGTATGGAGTCGCATAAAATGCAGTAAGTGCTCACAAAAAGCGCCACCATGCACACTCATATTTACCAGGGCATCCAGTTCTGCCACTTTTAATATGACAGCTGCTTTCACATATAGCTCCCATAAGCCATGAAAGATCCCTTAGCTCCCATAAGCCATGAATGCCATGACTATGGAAGCCATGAAAGATGGCAGCCATGAGCCATGAATCCCATGGCTCCCATAGCCATAGCTCCCATAGCCATAGCTCCCATAGCCATAGCTCCCATAGCCATGAAATATCCCACAGCTCCCATAAACCATGAAGGATGACCGAAAGAAAAGCATTTGAATGAGCAAGTGACCGTCTGCGCCCAGGTCCTTACAAAAGCCTTAAGGATGGTCAAGCTGCCCATCAGGTCACAAGCCTAAACTCCACATCTACTGCCTTCAAGGAAACAAGAAACCTACTACTTGCAAGGAACCTCCTACTAGGAAGAGAAGGCTGCAAGGAAAAAACTGGAAGCGTTCCCCATCCCTAGGATCGCCTTAAAAAGGGGTCAAGCAGTACAGAGGACAAGCCTGCATCACAAGCCTGCACCACAAGCCTGAATAAAAGACTTGATCCTCCAAGGAGCAACACGCCCTGCCTTCCCTGAAATGGTATCTAGGTGCCCAAGCCAGCCTTGATCATTTCTGTGCAATGCTCAGCACCAACAGCAGAACCACCAGGCCTAACATTTAGTGCAGCCGACCAGATGAGATTGCAGGGAACGCAGTACAAAGGGGAACGCAGTACCAACAGCATAACCACCAGGCCTACCATTCAGTGCAGCCAGCTCCCTCAGCTGTGTGCGTTTGTGCTCGTTCATGGTTTCGTCCAAGGGCATGAGCAGCTTCTGTACCATGGCTGCAGCCTGCAGGGTTTGTGCCGAGATTGTGAACGGGGGGATTCATTCTATGACCTGGTAGGATCCAGGGGCTTGCAAGCATAGCAGCTCTCGCATTACGGCTGCGGTCTGCAAGAGGTGAGATTGCAGAGGCGGACGGAAGCAATTCTTATTTCATCGGTACGAGCAGTTTTTGCAGCATGCTGAGCAACACATCCACACAACCACGCACTCACGCTAAACCCCTTTAGAACGGCAGGTGCTAAGGTGGACAGATTTTCCAGGCGTGCCAGCAGCAATCACGAGACAGAATGATCGCACACTTGCGGTACAACTTATAAAGCAGCTGCAGTGAGGGGGAAGGAGAAATTAAAGCTATGAACCGTGCGTGACGAACCATGCGTGGACTTTCTCCTTCATGAACACTTCCAGGACAGTTTTGGAAGATTGTGGAAAAAACAACCCCTGACTGCCCTGAACTGATGGATTTGTGTCTCATTGGACGACGATAGGGTATGCATGGTCCACGCATGGTTTGTCACGCACGGTTCATAGCTTTAGCACTTGCACACTCACACACTAACACCACAACTTGATAAGAGCGGCAGACAGGGGGTGGAGTGTTACTTTCGGCGTAGCAGCAGTGCTCGCGCAGGTGAGGCCTAGTTGATAATGTATGTATGTACAAGGCAGGAGCCACATTTTGTATGAACAAGGCAGGAGCAACCTGGATGTTGTATGTTGGTTACATTGTATGTACAAGGCAGGAGCAACATCGAAAACTGCAAAGTCAGAGGACGGTGTATGCTTAGCATCCTCTTTGCTAGAAAACCAACACACACAGTCGTAACTGGATCAGCCGTCCTGTCTGCATGGTCGACAGCACTGACGCACTTTTACGCTCCCTGAGGCAATTATCCACGCAGTTAGTTGCACACATTTACATTAAGTGTGCGGGCACACACGCATACACACATACGCACACACACATATACACACTCTCTCTCTCTCTCTCTCTCTCTCTCTCTCTCTCATACACACACACGCACTCACACACACATGCACTCACACATACATACACACCATATTGGCTTGCTCGTCCGTGTCTGCAGTCACCAGCACGTGTAGCTCCTCATTCTCTGAGGCGTCCGGCTTTGCACCGTCCTTACGCAAGCGCCCCTCCTTCACACTACCCCGCCCACGAATGGCAATCTTGGTGCTCGTCTCCTTCTCCATGCGCTTCTGCAAATAAAAAGGCACAAACACTGGCGTGTGCATGCGTATATGTGCACGAGTTTGCATGTGCATTTGGCGTGTGTGTGTGCGTGTGTGTGTGCATGTGTGCACGCATGGGTGCATGCGTGTGCCAATCAAACGTCGTTTAAACTCCTGTGTCTTGAAACTACTCCCTGCTTACTTGTGTCCCCACGACCTGAAGATGAGATGTACCGTTAAGACGTCATGGCTTCTGCCAAAGCTTTGGTTATGCGTTGGTTACTCGTGATGGAAAATCTGGGTCTGTTTACCCAGGACACTTGGATGGAGTGCCAAGCTCGGTAAGGGGTTATTGGCTTTGGAGCCAGACAGAAAGCCTACGTGATTTAGCACCAGCCTTACCTGGCCGCCAAATTGCTTCAAGCAACAAACAAGGGTGTCGATCCTACTGGGTCCTCTTGCCTGCGTATCACCCCCTGGCCATCAGGTGCTTTCCGCAAAGTAAAGCATCAACCATTACTTTAAAATCACGTGTCTACCCTGCAGAATCCCCTTGCCTGCGTGTTGCCCCTTGGCCCGATGATGAGGCCTATGAAATTGTAGCCAGGGTGCTCCTCAGTTGGAATCCTGAGCCTCCGATACTTCTTCTCTGGGCGGTAGTCAGGGGGGGGCTTGTAGTTGGGGTTGTTCTTAATGAGTTCTGTGATGATCTCCTGCAGATAGAGAGGGAAGGCGAGTGTGTGGAACGCTTCTTTTGTACGCACACATGCTCAAGCACACACTCACAAATACGCAAAGGTATGTGCACGCACGCACACACACACATACACACACCACGCGCACGCATGTATGCACGCACAAACGCACGCAAACACACACAGACCACAACGCATGTTTCTAACAATCTGTTCATGTCACATACTGACAAGCTCCTTTGCTTAAAGGAGGGCGGACACGGCCCTACAGGAGAAAAAGAATGCGTGTGCAAGATGGCTGAGCTGCGTGTTGCGCAGTCCATCAGTGACCTGCACACATATCCCTCTTTAAAGTCTAGCAGTTGACTGAATCCGTGCCGTAAATAATGTTGCAGGCCAGATGCAGGCCTGTGTTGTAGACACACCCTAACTACAAGTCCAATAAATCATTTCATGATGTGCCTGCGTCTCTCTGTGTGTGTGTGTGTTTGTGTGTGTGTGTGTGTGTGTGTGTGTGTGTGTGTGTGTATGTGGCGTGTGTATGTGTGCGTATGTGTGTGTATTTGTATGTGTGTGTGATGTGTGTGTGCGTGTGTGTATGTGTGTGCGCACGTTAGCATGTGTGTGTGAGTTTGTGCGTGTATGTGTGTATGTGTGCGCGCATGCGTGTGTGCATGTGTGTGTGCATGTGTGTGCGTGCGTGCATGTGTGTGTATTCGTGTGTGTGTATGTGTGTGTGTGTGTGTGTGTGTGTGTGCGCGCGCGTGTGTGTGTGTGCGTGCGTGCAAGCGTGCAAGTGTGTGTGTGTGTGTGTGTGTGTGTGTGTGTGTGTGTGTGTGTGTGTGTGTGTGTGTGTGTGTGTGTGTGTGTGTGTGTGTGTGTGTGCGTGCGTGCGTGCACGTGCGTGTGTGCATGTGTGTGTGTGCTCCTTGAGCTTTGAGAGGACACTCTGCAACCTGGGAGCAGGAAACAATAATGTTTGAGCGTGCACTTACATTGCGTTGCTTTGTCAGGCCATCCCGCAGCCGCTGATCCCGTGTATTGCTGCGCACGCCCAGCTCGTTGTACACTGGCTCAGGAGAGGGGGATCGCTGGCCCTCGGACGGGTAGTCCTCCGGAAACAAGCCGTGCGCCAGGTTCGTCAGCTTTTGGTTCACCTGCAACGTGTCGGGTCACCCCCAAAATAACTTCAAAAATTCCCAAGGTTGGCCAAGTAAGGGTGTGCAGGTCAGGGGCGAAGAACAGGGTTGCAGAACCAAAAAGGGTGTACCTGGCATCCCCTAACCCCTCAACACCCACCAAATTCAGCTGCCTGTTCAGCTCCAGTGACTCTGGATTGATATCAATGAGGTGCGCGAGGCTCTGGGGCAGCTGAATGGGCAGGCCTGAGCTACAGATGAGGGCCTTCTGGGGCCCGTCCTCCCATCTGCTGCGGCGTTTCTTGGGTGGTGGCTCTCCCCCATCTGCTGCTGCCGTGTGATCCACCTGCGGGCCTGATGGCTGCTGCTGCTGCTCCAAAAGAGGGAGGGCCTCAATTTTCTCCGCCCCCCAGGACTTTTTTTTCCTCCTAGCAGCATGTTGGATCTCTTTTTGCTGCTGCTGCTGCTGCTGCTGCTCCTGCTGCTGCTGCTGCTCTTGCTCTTGCCCGGCCAGCTGCTGTTCTTCTCTCTCTTGCTGCGTGTCCATCCTGAGCCAAGAAGCACGCAGTAGCCTGATGCCTACCTAGCCCACTAGCAGCAGCGTACTTGTACAGAGCCAAGCTACTTTATCAGTTCAATATTTATAAACTGACGCATAGTCCAGCCAATTATAAGACAGAAATATACTTATTAAGCTGCAAACTGAATTGCTCCTCTTTTTATTACTACTACCGGTATTACTGCTCTTGACACCATCATTCGATGAAGGTCACTGTTGATGTCACCTCTGACACTGTCTGGTAAGCTTGTACATTGTATTGAGATGCCACAAGCAAAGCAGACTGACCGCCATTTTTGCCTCCCTGGTTCCTTCCCACATGCCACAGTCCATGGTAAGTCTTTCGATAGGCACAAGGGTGTACCTTATTGCAAAGCAGTATGCCCTGTGCCAGTTGTGATAGTGTGGCTTTGCTCCCTGATGTTCATAGCAAAATAATCTGGGATAGAGGGGCCTTATAGTTGGACGTGAAGCTTTAAGGCACTGTTTGGGGGCTTTTGCACAAGTACAGAGATTGACTCTGGGTTCGCGGCAACCTGAATGCCCTTTGAAAGTATGCAAGCTCTGGCAGGTTTGCTATGGGGTTGATAATGTTGAGAACGGGCAGACTTGCGCTGTCTAGAGCGGTATAGTGGACAGGTAGCCAATTGGAGGCGATCCTTCACAGCTATCTCAATTCAACAACACAGGTGCTTTGTGGGGAAGAGGAGGTTGGAGCAAGCGCTACATTTGAACGCAGGTGCGGTACGCAGTAACTTTCAAAAATTATCCTGATGAATTACACCCACGAGCCACCTCCACACCTGCTTAGCTGACAAAACGTTGTCCTGACATGTTTGTATTGTGCAGTGGAAGCTGAAGTTCGATGGCTACCGTTCCAACTGAATGCGGATGCACCGGAGTGCGTTAACAAGCTTGAATTCTACAAAGAAAAGGTGACCAGTCTAGCAAAAAACGTTACTTGCGTGCTGTAGGCTGTCAGCTGTCAGTGTCTAAGTGCGTGTACTGAAGGAGCGTGCCAGTGCCAGTGCCACAATTGCAGAGAGTAGGTTGATCGTCCATGTAAGCGTGTGACAGTTTGTGACTACCTTGAGTGCTTGTGGAATCTCTAAAAATGACTTTGCTGAACAAATCCGCAGTTTGGTTCAGACCGCGCGCTCCAAATGATTTTAAGCATGAGCAGGTGGGTGCACGGAAGGTGTGGTTGGATAGATGAGAATCGTTGTATGCCAGCTGTAGAAAAGAATGGTCTGCAGCTACCCCTTTGGTCCCTCTGTCCTGCAATTGGCCCAAAGCAGCCTGGTGCCAGATATGGAATATTGGTTGGGCTTAGCCATGTGCCTGTCGTGAAAGTACGGTTCTACTACGGGGCTGAGACTTAAGGCCCTGTTGCCCTCGCGAGGGCTTTGAGCTTTGAGGGAGCTATAAATTTGACCTAACAAAGCGCGTTTTTGACTTAACAAAGCGTCTTAAAAAAAAGTTAAGTGAGAGTGGGTCATTGACGTGCAATGTGTGCGAACATGACCAGTTTTTGACCTACTTGGCCAGATACCTCTGCCGTTTCAGGGTGTTTTCTGGCAATTTCAGTGCCTTGTAAATTGATAGCATCGTTCCTTATTTTCATTGCTTGAAATGTGAAGCCCCAAAAGTTAGTTTTACTGGAATGACAATCCAAAACCAAAATGAAACCAGGCGCCACTTTTTGGCCTGATAAATAAGATACATTTAGAAGCCTATTCAAACAAGTCATAACTGTGTCCCGTTGCGGCTACGTGTTTGTCCCCAGTGCTGGACAAGCAGCTGGTGACGACCAAGGTGAGGTATACAGACATGTCTTACACACACACTCGTGCACAGACACACGCACACACACTCGTATACAAAACACACACATTCACACACAAACACATGGAACATTAATTGGGCTTCTATAGCTTTGCTCATTGCTCGGCGGTTGCCTGCCTTCCCCGGGCTGCTTGACTCATCAGCTTGTCCACAGCTTTGTAAGTCTCTTTGCTGCTCCTGCTCCTCTCTTCACTGCTACTACGCTTTCCTTAATTCGTCCTGTGCAGGACTTATGCCGACCTTGGACTTGCTTATAATATAGAAGGCAAGACAGGGAATACTAGCGCATCCCACAGGTGTGCGTTTTTGCTGCAGTAGGCAGTCAATGAAGCCTATCACCAAGCTATTGCATCTCTAATGATTTGTGGGAAACCTTGTCTCAGAATGGAAGGGATCTGGGGACGAGAAAGGGTGTGTGAGTGTATGCATGTGTGTATGTGTGTTTGTGTGTCAACAACAAAAATGGAAGAGTGACAAAACGGAAAATGTACATGGCTGCCATCATGCTGCCAATTTTGGGGTCGACCTTCATTGCTCCTGCGGCTTTTTCGCCTTCTCTTTAAAAAAATGTGGTGTACCACGCATGAAAATCAACCATGGCCAGGCTGATTATGTGGGCGGCAACCGTCGGCGGCTACAGCACTCAAAACGCGCTTGTGGAGGAGTTATTCAAAGCCTATTTTACACAGGTAGGTCACTTTCTATGCGTGCAGCTGTCTTCCTATAAGCCTGTGTTTGTCAATTACATAATGCAGGTTGGATGTCAATGGAGCTTTGCTCAACTGGAACTTTAATACGTGCCTTTAGCCCTGGGTCCTGTAGTGTCGGGACTGGTTTAAGCAAAAAGCTGCTTAGAATCTATCGGTACCTAATGCCCAGTATGAAACTGCATTTGGGGGACACATGTTCTTTGGACATTTTAAAAGACTAAATCTGGGCCTCAGTATCCCCCTCTGGTAAGTTTGGCTTAATGTAGCACTCACTTGAATGCCTAGAACAAGACTTCCTCTGCCTCTGCATTAATGTTTAATGTGTGGTAAGAGCACATTATGTACAGGACAAGGGGGTTCCAAGTCCAGGCACACATCCGCTTGCATACAAAATATACACAAACCAACAATGTTTGCAGCAGAACACTTTTTAATTTCATCCTGGACACCCCACAAAGAAGAATCAGCTTAGGTCAGACTCAAATTAGCGTATACATGCAGCTGGCTTTGCCGACATCTAATTTTGTGCAAAGCTTACCGCTACTTGTTTTCATGTCATAGCACCTGCTTTTTATAAACTGATTGAACAATGCTTCCTCATGCCTAACGCGTATCCTTAGTCCACCCACCTTGTAGTTACAAGTGCAGTAGCATAGAATTGGCCAGAACCTTATATATAATATATAATATATACAACGTATATGACCGTATATTTGGACTTCCCTACCTGGGGCCAAAAATACTGTATACACACATACACACCATATATATATGGTTCTGGCCAACCCTAAGTATGAAGCTCCATCGACATTCCCTTCTCTCACCTTCAGGCCAAGTTGATCAGCTCATTTGACGTGCTCATCGCGGCAGCAGCTGCTGCTGGACTTGATAAGCAAGAAGCCCAACGGATTCTTGAAGAGGGGGTCGGGCAGGAGGAGCTGCAAGAGGCCCTTGTCCTGGCGAGGAAGGGAACCGTGAGTGGAGTCCCACACTTTACCATCACTGGAGAGAACGGCAAAAAGTGGGTCATCAATACAGTGTTGTACCATTCCCTTCAACGATAACCAAAGCTCCCCTTACCCTCTACAATAAGAAAGACAGTATAAATTATGGTTTCTCCTAGGCAGGCTCATGCAAGTGATCCTCGTAGAAAAATCACCAGCCCGGCCAGGTCAAAATCGGACCCTGTCCTACTTGTAAGGATTTGCTTGCTATCATTCTTGCTCACTTGCCTCAGTTTTCTAATTTCAGCATCACCTGTTTGCCTTTATTCACCCTTCAAATATGTCCTGCTTTGCTGTAGATGCACATTGTCTGGAGCCCAGCCAGTGGAGGTGTTCTCTAATGTCTTTCGCAAGTTGATGGCGTAATCAGGAAATCTAGACGGCAGATGGAACACATAATGGTGAAATGAGCCCTTATGACATTTTAAGGTTGTGCAAGTAAGTTACGTAAAACAACAACGTAGTAAATTACGTGAAACAAGAAGCCCTCTTGAATTTCCTTCTTTGATTTGCCATTTCCTATTTTCCTATCCTTTTAAACGTTACAAAGAACACATGTTCCAAAAATAGGACTCAGCTTTTACCAATGTGTTTCAGTCATAAGGCGTGCACCGAGTCTTGTTGATAATTGATGGACGCATTCGGAAGGTGAAAAAATTGTCAAGCAGAGGAGTGCATTCTTTGCATCGCTGTGGTCGCTTATGCTTCTACCAGTTTCCTGTCTATATGCCTGTGTGCTCTCCGCTCGTACTCGTGTCTGTGTCTGTGTCTATCTCTGCTAGTACTACTCGTCTTTGGTTGGCCGCCACACCGTCCCTTCCCGGAGCTGGGACCGTTTACATTACATGGGACCGTTTACATTACATGGTACTTCACTCCAACATTCCCGGTCTCATTGTGTTTCACTTGAATATGAAAAGGCAAACAAATATGTCTTACACAGTACAGGATCTCTTCTAACGGTACCTCTTAGAACACTCACATGTTGTCAATCGATTACCGAGACTATCAATTTCAGAAGGTAAGGGTTATCAATAAGACTGGCACATCAAGATTATTCAACAAGACACACAAAAACTCCAACAGTCAACCAAAAACCTGCTTGTCTCACGATTTGTTGCTGCCACTGATTGGGCGTGACAGACCTGCAAGTACTTGTTTAACCAACAAGATGACACGTCAATTTGTAGTGGACAGGTACGTATTGCGGCAAAAACGTGATGGTGCCTTTAAACGCAATAGCCCCCACGCTACATGACATTCATTAATGATGCCTGGTAATTCTGGGCCCTTAACTCTTGTTTCTTATCACAGCTCCAACTTGAACAACACTTATCCCTGGCTTTTACACTGTTCTGCCGAAACAGGCTTGCTAACAGACACGGAGACAGAATGGTATTGAAGCTTATAGGAGTTGTGCAAAAAGAGGAATAAGAGAACGCATGGAATACAAGTTTTACAAGGAAAAGGCCTTCAGTCAAAGTGTGCGACTGCTAGCATCGGCATGGATTAGGAAAGGATGTTGCTTTGTGATCTGCACCGCCCAATGGATGCAGAGACACAACATCTGGTTCAAATGATTTTGCTGCGGATTTGATTGCATGCCAGCCTAACTTTCCCATGAGTGCAGTGGCATTTAGACCTTTACAAGAAGGTTTACAAGGTTTACAAAAAAGCCTCCAGTCAAGAAGTTGTGAATAGCCTGCTCATAAAACGCAATTAGTTCCGGAGGAAAAACAAAGCTTGTTATTGTTCTGGCTCAAGACAGTAAACACATTGTGAGCTCCTGTAGCGGGAAACAGACCTTCATACCTCTTAACTTAATAAGGCTGCAGTGAATTTGTTGTGCGACTCTTGCAAATGGTGCCTGCCACTCCTAATAGGATGGTGTGTAGGGTTTCGCAGTTCCGGTATGTAAGACATTAAGACATTAGCAGTTTGTGTTGTTCTTTTTCTGCTTGTTGGGTAAGGTTAGGTAAGGTTACATTGCTATGATATATGCCTTTGGGGGGCATCTGAGCGGAAATATTCTTGGGTAAATCCTCTTTTATCATGTGCACAACAAAAGCACTTGCTGGAACTCAAGGCCCCTAATTGGAAAGAGTGGGCCTTCAGAGATGGGGAGCTGTATTACAAACAAAGAAAATGGCTTTCAACCAGATGGATCTGGAGTGTACCACCCTGAATCCAACAAAATCACCACAGCAAATCCTGGAGGGACAAGCATCAACAAAATCATAAGCAGAGCCGAGCTTGCAGGCATTGTTGTACTTTGATAAATGAATACAACCATATTTTGCGACAGACAGTGCTGGTGCACTATGGCGAATAGCATCCTCTGGCCCCAGCACATGCAACGGGATAAACAACCAAATTCCCAGAGGTGGTCATCTGAGGCCCCAAACAGGGGTACTTTTGAAATGTGAATTGAGTACGGTGGCCGGAACCGGCAAAATCAAGTTCAGTTTTTAGAGGTAGCTGATAGCACCTGAGCTTGAATGTTGCCGGTTTTGGCAAATATGTCTGATTGCATGCGGCGTGAACCCTATTGTTCACCACAAAATTGCAGGCCAGCCACCATTCCAAGTCACATGATTTTTGGTGTTATAGAGTCCTTATAATGCATACACATCACTGTAAAAGAAGTGGAGTGAAACGGTCAACTAGTTGGGGATGTAGGCCAACATATGCTGTTTTCCCATGCAAGGCCACCTTCTTGGGGTTTTGGTGGTCACTTTGGGCTTTCAGCCCTGCAAATTTGCACACAGAGCAACCCACATGAATCAAAGCACATCCTCGTGTAACTCATAATGCCAGCTTCAATTTAAAGCAAAATTGGTACCAATCGGATAAAGGGGCAGTGGATGGCTGGCTTCCGAGTGCAAAAATGGCACACATTTGGACATTTCCCCAGTTGACCACTTCTGCCAAATTCCTAGAAACCCTCATACAAGAAAATTAGCAATCTAAAGACACCATCCATCTTTACATGATTAATTTGCAATGCTGGCATCTGAGGGAACAAGTGTGCTGGTGCCATAGCAAAATGCTCTGCGGAAAATCAAAGTGGCCAAGATACCCACATTAACATCTTGCATGCCCTGGCATGTCTAAAAAGGCAGAACCAACTCAGGAATGAGCAAATGTCTCTCTCTTTGTCTTGGTCATGACTTGCAAAGTGCTTAGGTTCTCCTGGAGTTGTCTTGCAGGAGATATTCTTGTTTTGTTGTTGGAATGTCAGACAGCAGTGTGTGCATTGGTCTCTCAACGCCTTTTGGTATTTGCTGACTTTGGGCCTGAGACTCTTTCTTTTTCGTCTCAAAGCCTCATCTCTAACGCGTGCCTGTTCCCTTAGTGAGTGTGTGAGTTGTGCTGCCTGGTGTCGACGCAGTCGTCTGTGCTGCCTCTCCATGTGCAGCCTCCCCTAGGGCGGGTATGGTGTCCTGCCTGGTGTTGTTTGCAGCCCTTAGCGTTGCCTCTCTGTGCAGACTCTCCTTCCTTGATTGTTGGTCAGCTGCGCCCTTTGCTGTATATCGTTTTGGTGCTACTCCACCCCTCTCCCCCTCGCCTGGTTTCCCTGCCCGTCTGCTTGCGTAGGGTTAGCTTTCTCTTTTTGCCTGTGGGGAGAGTAGGTCGTAGACTTCTGCTCTGCGCCCAGGATCCTTAGGTTTTTTATTTTTGTAATCCTTTTTCTCAAAGGGCTTCCCGTGAGGCTTCTCTTTCGCTAGGATTGGGTTGATTTTGCGTTTCAGAGGGGTATCAGTTTCTTTAGGGGGAGTTGTGTTGGAGCCTGTTTTGGCGCACCAGTCATTGCTATGGCTTAGTTTGCTCTTATCCTGGCTGGCTCCTAGCTTCTCTAGCCTTCGTGTCTGGTTGCTCTCTTGGTAGTGTAGTTATTCAGGCCTCAGTTTGTTTTGCTCTGCCAACTTCCTTTGGTTTCTCTAGATCCAACTTTTTCCGCCTGAACCTTTTTTCCTTGAAAGCCTCCCCCCTCGCCTCTTTCCTGTCCAACCAGCCTCTCTCGCTGCCCTTCTTCCAAATTTTCTTTATTTACTAACGTAGTAGGGAGTTTGCTATCTCATACCCTAAAAAAAAAACGTTTCTCCTTTGTCTGACATGGTGGGATGCTGTATGACTCAACCCATTGTTCGCTCTTTCCATTGATAGACGGTGTGTAGTTCAACTCATCGGAAACTTTTGTTTAAACAAATTTAGAATAAGCTCATAAAGAAAGAGAAAAGGTCTATTGTTCTACTGAGAAAGGAAATTATGCCGCAGCAAAAAGGGTTGGGCAGCTGAAAAGACCTCAAAAAAGGGCGTACACAAAAAGGTAAACAAAAAGATTATTTCTCAGCTCACAAACCCGATGGTCTTGGCAGAATAAAATGTGCCTGCACCTCGTTTTTGACATGTTCATCTCCACCAGGGCAACTGGCCACATACGTGAGAACCACCTTCAAGTCACGCTGCTGCCTCAACTTTCAAAGTATGTGCATGCAAGCAGAGTCTACTGACATTGCGCATAATATAGTCTATCCTGTCAGATCAACATCACTCCTCCGTCACAACCTCCATAGGCTGTGCATCCTCCGCCAAGCCAACTATTTTTCAACCTGTAATGCAAGAAGGTCAAAGACAGAAGCTAGTTCAACATGTAACCTTTGGAGATGCTCAACATGTAACGTTTGGAGATGGAAAATGTCACATACAGATCAGGGTCAGGCAGATCAGGGTCAGGAGACCTTAGGGAGGGAGGCCTGTGCACACGCACACATACACACACACTCACACTCACACTCACCACGGCTTTTGCACGCATACCTGCTTGCGTGGGTGGAGGTATTGCCTGCCGTTGCCGGGAGCACGGCGCTTGCAGGAGGTTGTGGCGGGGCCTGCAAGAAGGGAATAAGTGGAAGGGAATGTCTTGCGCTACTCGAGAAAAGTATGATGATCAGCTACACTTAAGATGTATGGCTGAAACCTGTCGCGTTACGAGAACTGCAAAGGCTGATCAGGGGCGAGTGGGTTGATGCGTTTTCATGCATGCATGAGGTTGAATTAATGTCCTTATGTTTTACTTGCAGAGATTTATGCATTCCACTTGTCTAGGTAATTCCTGTCTTCACTCTTTCACACATGCACTTAGCAGTAGACGCTCTTGCTCAAAGGCAAACACATGCACCTCGCAACTCAATTACATGCACACATTGATTTAACCTACTTGCACCGCAAAATGTTCTTCGGGCATGGCTAGGGAAAACATTGAATGCAAGTATGGGCGCACTTCATTAGCGCACCATCTCACTCTTTAAGTCAAGGCTGTGGTGCAGCTTCAAGGAGGCTCCTACATCTGCATATAATGCAGTTTGGCCCATAGCCTCCAGGATTGCCCAACTTTTGACTGGGTGTACGCCAATCACAGTGTAGCGCCCGCCTTTTTGCTTGCCCAAGGGAACCCCTTCTGTTTACAAAGAGAATGTTGCATGGTTGACAGAAAAAAAGATTTGAAACAAAGCTAGCAATGTCGCAGACAGGATTTATCTGAATTGGTGATTCCTCCTCAATTCTTGACCAACTTAAACATTTCTGGTTCTTTGCTTATTGTTTTAACAGTGCAATACAAGCACACTAGGATCAAAGCTGTGCCACTTCTGTTTTTTCCACTTCTACAACTTTTAAAGTCACACAGCGATTTCTATACATAAAAATTTTGCTTTAAAAATAAATGGGTGGTCAGGGGTGTGAGTGGGGGGCTGGATTTGTGACGCTTCACTACCAAACTAGCTAGCTACAGTGACATAAATGCAGAAGTGCATGCCCAAGCACAATTTCCCCCCTTCTTTTTGTTCTCAAGTAGTTTTTAGGACCATCCATACTCGTGGGGCCAAAAAAAGGAGGGACCAGAGGACTAAGTGCATGGATTTGTTTGCCAGGCAACAATGTGCATTTCTTGAAAACCATGGTAGCACGGAGTTTGGACGCTATCTGAGTAGATACAGGTATCTGTTAAGTATAATTTTCAAGGTGTTTTGCCGCGGTTGTATGATCTTGGATGCTGGGAGTGGGCTGTGGTAGGCAGTGATATGAATTTATGCACAATGTATTTTGCATCCCTCATTCTTGGTATCCTCAGTGTGACAGTCCATGTTTTTTATGTGCCCAAAACCCTCTTTTTTTTTATTGCGGTCGGATGGGCAGACGCTTGATTGTTTGCTGAATTTATTCAGTGCTGCAATGTTAGACAGCGTTGTGCCTTTTTTCCCTTTCCAGTTTTTTTTTGTAGGTGCTACAAGTCTCAACAACAACTATTACAAATTTTTACATATCTTACACGCAGCCTAGCAGTCGCACATGTTGACTGATGGCTTACTCTGTAAACCATGTAAACCATGTAAACTATGTAGGCAGTGATATGTGAGAAGTAATCAAAACACATCAGGCTTTGCCTGAAGTCCCTGGGAGCAACCTGTTTCGCTGGAAAGGTGGAAACAGAACACTAAAATTAAAACGACGCTGCCTTTCCTGGCAACGAGGAGGAGCTCCGCATGCAGGGAAAAGGTCCGCCCTGCCCACCCAGGCCCCTCCCGCCAAAAAATGAGTGCAAGGGTGCTTCCATATATCCACTAATAGTAGATAAATATTTAGGGTTATTTTGAACACAGAGCTCAGTGGTAAGGAATAAGGAATGAAACTGTACCACTGGCTCTGGTTAATTGTCCTTAATTTCCCGACAGAGTTCCTACATCCAACTCAAACGAGTTTTTTGGGCCTCCCCTTTCAGATTTTTGGGACATTTCTACGAAATTTTAAATATATCAGCGGAATCCCTAGCTCAAGCCCAGTCGATTGGCACCCTTTCTGAGCAAATTGGGCTAAGGGGGGGGGGGACATGTCCAAAAGTCAGAGGCACACGCGCTCGGGTGCAAGCCGCGGGTGAGTCAAGCCAATGAAGCAGCAATTCACCCCAAACTTACAGAAACGTGCCAGCATGACATAGTCAGTGAAATTTTGAAGAAATGGAAACAATGTGGGTCTGTGCAAGCCAGTTATGGGTGCCTGGTATGTAGGTCACGTGTGCATGGGCGTCCGTATCTTAGTTTTTGCCCCATAAATCTGCAACACTTCAGTTTCAGATCTTGATGTGTATGCAGATGGATGCCTATTTGAAAAGGAGCAGAGTATCGGTACCCTTTTTGTTTGGGTGGGGGCGCTAAAAGGGGGGTTAGGGGGGGGGGGCCCTCAGGGGGTCCACCCCAAAAAGTATACATGTCTCCTCCTGAGCTCAGAAAAAGTCTAGTGTTCAGCTGAGAAAGGAAATTATGGACAAGCTGGTTGTTGACCTGTTGCCGTGAAATGGGTCGGGCTGCTGAAAAGTCCTCGAAAAAAGGCGTAAACAGAAAGGAAAAATGTTTCCTCAGCTCACAAACTCGATGGTCTTGGCAAAATAAAAGAGCATGCACCTCGTTCTGGACATGTTCATTTTAAACAGGACATTGGTCACATACACTAGCCATGCTGTTGCCTCAACTTTCAAGTATACACACGCAGTCGGAGTCTACTTACATTGCGCATAACATGTTTGGACAGATCAAGATGGAGATACTGTGGTACAAAAATCGGCATACGCTCATTTCTAGAAAAAGGTCTTCTAAGCTTCACCCATCACGCCGCCAACTTGGTCTCGCCCTCGTGATTACGGTTGAAGCTTGGAAGACCAACTCCTAGTAAGGAGATAGGTCCTGTGCAACTGGCCAGCTCTGCCAACAGCTGCTGGGGTGGGCTGTACCTGGCGCTGTTGTTGCGTTCGATTTGCATGAGGCAAGTAGGGTCGCACATACGGCTGAACTGACAGGACAGCTAGTCTACTCGAGATATGCGTAATTTCATCCTGTACAAATATTAGTGCAGATGGTAACAACAAGTCTCTACACATCCTCCCTTGTTTGGGCGACAAAGTACACAAGGAGCGATTCCTGAACTTCACGCAACCAGGAGCGAGGTGGCTGCGGGTATGCATGCTGGTGGTTGGTGGGTACGCTTGCGCCACTCAGTTAAAAATGTTCCAACGTAGGTAAAATATAGATAGCTGTGTGGTTCATATGTTCTTGTTATCAAGGGTACAAATATACAGATAGAGACATTGCGATAGATAATTGCTCTACCGGTAGGATTTTCTTGGTCGCTAGATAGAGATGTCTCGATTGGAATAGAAAAGAGGGCCAATGTTTTGAGGCTCTTCTCAATGTTGACGACCGAGATATCTCTAGCGGTGGAGACACCTCGATCAGAATAGAGAATAGCGTCACATTTTCAAGGCTTTTTGGCGAAGCCCCAGTCATGGGGCGCAGCCTAGGTTTGGCATGTTTCACGCCTGAGTTCCCACCAGGGCCCGCAGGCCCGCCCAGCCCACCCCCCGCCCCAAAAACTTGCAAGGCACCTTAGACTGACTAACCAGGCAGCCCTGCGGTGTCAGGGGATGGGGAGGGGCGGTGGAGGTGCTGCGGGGCGCACCGTGAAAACGAGTTTTATTCACACCAG
>Ga0307942_1000849_pt1 | contig 23002 bp, 25 predicted proteins | sample OrgLakmetagen175_FD_201846 | JGI IMG/M metagenome (GOLD analysis project Ga0307942, IMG submission 201846) | Saline water microbial communities from Organic Lake, Antarctica - #175 | ecosystem: Environmental > Aquatic > Non-marine Saline and Alkaline > Saline | place: Antarctica: Organic Lake... | reverse complement strand
GCATGCATACCTACACACAAGCATGCATACCTACGCACAAGCATGCATACCTACACACAAGCATGCATACCTACGCACAAGCATGCATACCTACGCACAAGCATGCATACCTACACACAAGCATGCATACCTACGCACAAGCATGCATACCTACACACAAGCATGCATACCTACGCACAAGCATGCATACCTACGCACAAGCATGCATACCTACACACAAGCATGCATACCTACGCACAAGCATGCATACCTACGAGAGCTCGCTTGCACTAAATGTTTGAATGTACGACGGATGCTGCATGTTTCCTTTGACACTTCCAAAGAGCGGCACCACATTGAGGCAGAGTGCGCTTTGGGAAGCAATAGACCTTGAAAACAGTGACCTGTATACATTGCAACACATCCTATTTTCCAGGTGACATGTCCCAAGACCAGCGGAGTGTGGTGCCAGAGAGTGTGCGTTTGCTACAAGCCGTGGTGGATGTGGTGGCGTCCTCCGGCTGGCTGAGCCCAGCTCTGGTGGCTATGGAGATGAGCCAAATGGTGGTGCAGGTGTGTGTGTGTGTGTGTGTTTGCGCCTGTGTGCGCCTGTGTGCGTACCTAGGTCATGTGTGTATCTGAGTGTGTATTCAAAATAGTGTGCATTTTAATATGAATTTGGTGGCGTCCTCTGGCTGCCTGAGCCCAGCTCTGGTGGCTATGGAGATGAGCCAAATGGTGGTGCAGGTGTGTGTGTGTGTGTGTGTGTGTGTGTGCGTACCTAGGTCATGTGTGTATCTGAGTGTGTATTTAAGATAGTGTGCATTTTAATATGAATTCGGTGGCGTCCTCTTGCTTGCTGGGTCTGATTCTGGTGGCCTTAGGGATGTGAGCCAAATGATGGTGAAGGTTTGTGCCTGTGTGTATTCAGGTTGCATGTGCACATTGTTGTGTACGTGTGCGTCGTCTACCAAAGGTTGTATCATCCTCTAAATGATGGTGTAGGTTTGTGCCTGTGTGTATTCAGGTTGCATGTGCACATTGTTGTGTACGTGTGCGTTGTCTACCAAAGGCTGTATCATCCTCTAAATGAAGGTGTAAATTTGTGCCTGTGTGTATTCAGGTTGCATGTGCACATTATTGTGTACGTGTGCGTCGTCTACCAAAAGTTGTATCATCCTCTAAATGAAGGTGTAGGTTTGTGTCTGTGTGTATTCAGGTTGCATATGCACATTATTGTGTATGTGTGCGTCATCTACCAAATGTTGTATCATCCTCTAAATGAAGGTGTAAATTTGTGCCTGTGTGTATTCAGGTTGCATATGCACATTATTGTGTATGTGTGCGTCATCTACCAAATGTTGTATCATCCTCTAAATGAAGGTGTAGGTTTGTGCCTGTGTGTATTCAGGTTGCATATGCACATTATTGTGTATGTGTGCGTCATCTTCCAAAGGTTGTATCATCCTCTAGATGATGGTGTAGGTTTGTGCCTGTGTGTATTCAGGTTGCATATGCACATTATTGTGTATGTGTGCGTCGTCTACCAAAGGTTGTATCATCCTCTAAATGATGGTGTAGGTTTGTGCCTGTGTGCATTCAGGTTGCATGTGCACATTAATGTGTATGTATGCGTCGTCTACCAAGGGTTGTATCATCCTCTAGATGATGGCGCAGAATCTGGCCGGCTGAGGCGAATGGTGGTGCTGGTGTTCATTGTATTTCTTGTGTGTGTTGCTCTCCTCTGCTGCCGCTTGCTGCTGGCCCACTTCACAGAATAGCTGGCTCAGCCAACCACGCTGCTTTCCCTCACACGTGCACACACACACACACACACACACACACACACATGTACGCCTACACACTTGTCACAACCCACCCATGCAGGCGCTATGGGACAAGGACTCCCCCCTGCTGCAGCTGCCCCACTTCACAAAGGAGCTGGCCGCCAAGTGCACTGCTGCCGGCACTGCCAGCGTGTTTGATGTCATAGACCTGGAGGACGCACAGCGGAGAGAGCTGCTGGCCATGAGCGAGCAGCAGCTGACTGATGTGGCGAGCGTATGCAACAGGTGGGTCACAGAGGGTGCTCACAGTCAGTCAGTATGAATGGTGAGAGTCTGCAATGTGCCATATACAGTGTGTGATATGTCGTGCATGTGTGCTCTCCTTGATGGTATGCAACAGGTGGGTCACAGAGGGTGCTCACAGTCAGTATGAATGGTGAGAGTACGCAACAAGCGCGTCACAGTGTGTGATATACAGTGTGCGATATGTCGTGCATGTGTCTCTCCTTGATGGTATACAACAGGTGGGGCACACAGTGCTCACACAGTATGATTGGTGAGAGTCTGCAATGTGTGATATACAGTGTGTGATATACAGTGTGCGATATGTCGTGCATGTGTGCTCTCCTTGATGGTATGCGACAGGCGGGTCACAGAGGGCGCTCACAGTATGAATGGTGAGAGCCTGCAATGTGTGCGATATACAGTGTGCGATATACAGTGTGCGATATGTCGTGCGTGTGTCTCTCCTTGATGATATGCGCCAGGCGGGTCACAGGGCGCTCACAGTCAATATGAATGGTGACACATCGCACACTGTGACGCGCTTGTTACATACTCTCACGCTACTGACTGTGAGCACCCTGTGACCCAAGCGCGTCACAGGGTGCGACGTGTCGTGCATGTGTGCTCTCCTTGATGGTATGCGACAGGTGGGGCACAGGGTGCTCACAGTATGAATGGTGAGAGTCTGCAACGTGTGCGATATGTCGTGCATGTGTGCTCTCCTTGATGGTATGCAACAGGCGGGGCACAGGGCGCTCACAGTATGAATGGTGAGAGTCTGCAATGTGTGCAATATACAGTGTGCGATATGTCGTGCATGTGTGCTCTCCTTGATGGCTACTGCACAACCACATGTGCATCTTATCTGCCTGTGCACCACAGCAGGCACGCACGTGCCGCCTGTACGACACAGAAAACGGACACACACACACCCTTGCAGCACCCCTTCCGCTGTGTAGCACGCACACACGCCTGCCCCGCTCTCCACGTCTCTGCTTGTGGAACAGCGGGTGCCAACGCGTGCATGTGCATTGTTTTACACGTGGATACTTGTATATCGCACGCATTACTCATATTATTATTTTATAATATTACTATTATATATTGTTACTCGTGAATACATGTATATCGCTCGCACTACTCATTATTATTATATTATTGTTACACGTGGATACATGTATATCGCTCGCATTACCGAAATGGCATCCATCAGATTACCCTGTCAGCAATGTTTCATGCATGCTCAAAAGACGGGAGAACCACGCACAGGCCTTAAGATCACTTTAGACTTCCCCTGGGTAGCACGCTGGCTGGTGGCATGAGGGCACGCAAGTGTCTGTCACCACAGCCAGCGTGCATGCTCACAAGACGGGAAGAGTTTGAGTCATACCTGTGCCACACCAACACACCCAGCACCCTCGCCTCTGTGTATTGCGGTTGCGTGGGTGCACCCAGCCGAGTGCCCTGGCGATGTCGTTCCTGCAGCCCTCAAAAACTTACACACGGGCTGCAGGATACCAGGGCCGGCACACATCATTCCCGCCTAAAAAAACACAAAAACTGCTGCCCAGTAAACGGGCGGTGTACTCCCACATTGTGTTGGCTGGACTTCAGTTGCACTTTGTCATGTGCTGCATCTCTTGGGCTCAGAGCAAGCACATACGGTCTGCTGCCGCTGTGAGTGTGTGACTGCTATACGTGGGAGCGGACCGCATGGTGCCTATGAAACAACCACGCACTCAGTTTGCGGTGACGTAAATTTTAATGCTTGCAGCAGGAAGGTGTTATTTTTTGGAAGGCACGTATACTTTTGGGGGTGGACACCCTCCCCACCCTCCAATTCCAATTATATAACGTTTAATCGATTTGACACGTGCCGTCCAAAAATTATGCTTCCTACACCCTCCTGCATGCAGTGATTGTGACTAAGCAGCCTCCCGCACGCCCTGCAATCGAACAAAGCATTTGATTCCACAAATAGAACCACGCACAGGCCTTAAGATCACTTCCCCTGGGTAGCACGCAGGCTAATGGCATGAGGGCACGCAAGTGTCTGTCACCACTGCCAGCGTGCATGCTCACAAGACAGGAAGAGTTTGAGTCATACCTGTGCCACATCAACACACCCAGCACCCACGCCTCTGTGTATTGCGGTTGCGTGGGTGCGCAATCGCCACTCGGCCCTGGCTATGATGCCCCTGCAGCACTCACACGCCCTATGGGCTGCAAGGCTCCAGGGCAGGCACACATTATGCACACCTGCTGAAGCAGCAACCCTATAGTGCAAAACTGCATGAAGCTTGAGACTGACTGCGTAGGGTTGGCCATGCGTGGTATGTTGGGTTGGCCAGAACCGTATATGTACAGCGTATATTTGGTGATTTCCCTGCCAAAAGCACCGTATATACACCGTATACATATGGTTCTGGCCAACCTTAATGGTATGTGTATACGGTCGTATACGGCCAAGCCATCATCTTACCCTTGGCTCCCACACCTTCGCACATTGTTGTTTACGCTGCACACCTTTTCAACACCTCTTACCACGTCGCCTGTAAGTGCGCTGCCCTTCGAGCCATCAATCGTGGTTGACGAGGAAAGGATGGACTGCCAAACACGACGTTGGCTGTCAGAGCATCGCTGCTTTGACAAAAGCACTGATGCAGAGCTGGCTTTGAGTGCAACCTCATTCACTGTATTTTGGACCATACTTTGCTTTCTGACCGTCATTCATGCAGAAGCTTGACCATTATTTTGGTTTAAAACTCCCAGCTGGTTGTGTGCGTGCCTTTCAGGTACCCTGATGTGCAGCTGAGCTTCGAGCTCAGCTCAGGCCCTGAAGTGATGGCGGGCGAGCAGGTGAGGGTTCAACGCCTTGGCTCAGTGTATGTTGTGTGCCATGTGCATTCGTGTCATGGTGCTAGGTGATCTCTCTCCGGCATTCAATTGGGACACACACACACACACACACAAGCACACACACGCACACACGCACACATACACACACAAACATGCACACACACACGCACACATACACACACACATACACACACATGCCACGCAGGTGGCTGTAGTAGTAGCATTAGAGCGTGAGCAAGAGGGCACTGAGCAGCCCGCTACCCACGCCCCTCGCTTCCCTGGGCGCAAAGACGAGGGCTGGTGGTTAGTGGTAGGGGATGCCAAGGCCAACGCGTTGTTGGCCATTAAGCGCGTTAACCTGGGCAAAGCGGCGAAGGTGCGTACATGGGGTGTGAGTGAGGGTGTGGGGGTGTGTGTTTGGGTTGGAAATGGGTGGGGTATGGCGCCTTAAGACCTTCACAAGCACCGTATTTTTTTGGTGGCTCTCATGTGTGCAACTCAGTCGACTGTGTTGTGTGTGTGCTCCCTGTCCTATCTGCAGACCAAGCTGGACTTCACTGTGCCTTCGTCACCTGGACAGCATTCGCTCACGCTGTACTTCATGTGCGACAGCTGGCTGGGGTGTGATCAGGAGTATGAGATTGAGCTCAAGGTCGCAGAAGCCATGGACGCGGAGTAGATCGTTATTGTTTGATTGCCAGACATTGGCCACTGGTATTTGCAAACGCTTGTCGTGCTAGTATTTGGATGTGCTGTAAATAAAAATGCATCCACCTTGCTCCAATGCAATACCCTGGTGTTTTAATTAGTCCAGTAATATATTTTGCAGCCTCCAGCCTGGCATGGCTGCTCAACTTTCGAAACAATCCATTCAAAAGGTCGACAGCTGCATTTACAAACGAGTGTAAAACAACACCCTTGATAGCACCATCAAGATGGCCAAAGGGTGCCACAGATGTCAGAGCCCGTGTCTGAAAAATTGATGTGCGTGCTTCTCCTAAAATAATCCCAACTAAGCTCCTGTCTGGACTTCTGCCATATTATTCAGCTGTGCAAAAGAGAGACTACACAGGCAGTGAAAACCACCATCAAAACAGCTGGCCACGAGCGGAACCCCTTCTAGACTATGACAACGACTGGCTTGCTAAAGAAGATAAAGTATCATCACACAAAATCACTTGAACACAGTCCAGTCATCTTCCTCGTCCTCAAGGCACGGGTACATATATTAAACTACTGCAACGTCCTGCAAGCACCCTTTCCACAAACTAGGAAATGTCAGTACTGTAACCACCAAGAGTGCGACCAGACCCTTTTTTATTATGGGGCTGCCAATGGATTCGCTAGCAACGCTTACTGAACAACACTACATTTTCCTTTTAAAGGAGCCAATTGCATTATTATGAACAACCAAACATAGTATGGTTCAAGTGCTCAATGAGGCTGACCTGCCTCCTCTGCCAACAACTAGACAGTGCCCTACACATCCTCTGGGTGCCAACACACAAATAAGGAATGCGCAGACATGCAGTAATAAGCATGACCATTAAGAACGTCAGCAATGGTAGTGCTTTGCTCGTCTCCATGGATATAAGCAGTAGGGAACGGCTGGCTAGTGTGCAAAATCTCCAGACTTCCAAAACTGATGCATGTAAATAGGATTATTATAGTATTATACCAGAGCAGCTCTTTCCAACCCGCTTCTCAGACTAATACAGATTTCCAACAGCTGGCTGTCCAGTTGCTGTACTGGTGCGGTTGCCCCCATCTCCGCAAAAACAAGAAGCACTCCTTGAAGCACTCCCTGAAGAAGCAGTCTTTGAAGAAGCAGTAAATTATAAATAAGGAGGGGGGGAATTAGCTAGGTTCTTCGGAGAGGCAGGGGGCAACTGAGGAAGACTGGGAGCATTTCAGCGGCACCGCCAGTTGGACAGCCATCAGCAGATCCACTGTAGTCCCCACCAGGCAGCAACGGCCCATGAATCTCAGTCTACTTCAACGTGAGTGTGGTCCACCCCATCGAGATCAAGTAGTACTATGAGGACACTGGACCTCCTCAGAACCAGCTGAGTGCACGCAGGAACAATACAAAGGCTCTGGCAGCAATAACCTTTAAGGAGCTTCCATCCCATCCTTTTGGGCGTGGGTGGCACCAATTGCAACACTCAGCCACATTTGAGTCTTTCAATGATTTGGGTCTTGATTGTCAAAGAGTGAAGCAGTCACTGTTCTTGACTGACGGCCTTGCTGTGTAAACCTTGTAAACCATGTCCATGACCATGACCAGCTGCAGACCTTGCTCAACAGGTTCAGAGCTTAGGCTCAGAGCTTATGCCCACCGCAGGAAATCTTTGACGGTGGACACACAAAAATCTGAGGTGATGTGCTTCAACTCCAGGTCTGACAACTGCCTGTCTCCTCTCTATTATGACTGCACGCAACCATCCTACACCAAGACATTCCAATACCTGGGCATGGTATGTGACAAAAATACCAATCTGACCACTGCGGCTGCATGCAGCGCTGAGACCCTTTTTGGCTGGCACTTTCAGAGTTAAAAAGTGTGTACAAGAGAATGTCCTTACCAATAGGCTGCATGCTCACATCTGGCTCCACTTAACCTATGCAGTTCCTGCTAGCATGTACGCGAGCCCAAATCTGGTCAACTCCTTTCTTACAACAAGGCAAAGAGATGGACAACTGGACAACCCAGTTCAGAAGTGGCTGCTGACAGTGTTAAAAAGAATCCTTGGCCCGACCCCGGGGGTCAGGGACATTACTCTTTCTTGGTGCGTTATGCGAGAGTGTGGCCTTGAGCCCCTCAAGTGTGGCCTTGAGACCCTCAGGATTGTGCCCTTGTGTCCCAACAGTTCAACTGGTTTCATGCCACAATGCGTCTTTACAATTCTCTGACCTAATGCAACAGCACTACTACTGCCAACAAGTTTTACATGCTGACATACGACTGAGCTCCAGATCTGATGACTGCTGGTCTTCCTAAAATTTCTCAGCCATGACTGGTCTGGTACAAGAGTACACGTTCAAATAAGGAAAGCTGCAGCAATGTGAACCCATTGACCTCAGTCGTTTTGTTGCGGACCTCAGAGAGAGACACTTCGAGTTTTGGACACCCTATTCTGATGGCTGCCCACGAGAGCACAGCAGCAAAATTCTCACTTATAACAGATGGTGTATACTGTCCCCAAAAAAGCCTTTAACTACTCGTTTTCCCAAATACATATTCCTAGACCTCATTTCTGTGTCTGGTGGTGCTCTTGCTTGTTTGAGGCTGGTACTCCAGTCTCTTCGTGACTTGTTTCCTCCTTCTGGTACTCTGTTGAACCTCTCTGACTGGGCCTTTTGTGTCTGCCGGTAAAGGAGTTTTACGGTACTCCGTACCAAACTGGCTTCTTTTCCTTAACTTCATGTGAGGAGTGGTTTTCACTGCCTGTGTCGTTTTTCTTTTCTTTTCTTTCCTAGACCTCCCACGAGACGTCATTCACATACAGTGTTGCCCGTTTCAGACTGCGTGTCCATACCCTTCGCTTTGAGACCACAACATGGAAACCCAGGTCCTCCCCTGCCTGTGATTTGTGTGAGGCTGCTGATGATGTCCAGGATGAACAGCATGCTAATTTCCACTGCACACACCCCCATACAGTGTCTCTTTGCAGGAAATATAAGTCCTTATTCTCAAGGGCAAGAGCACAGGATATTTCTACATTTTTGCACCAGAACAACAACAAACTCTAACTTTGTACATGAACTGATTGTCTGTTATGAGCAGACTAGCAGTCACACGCTTTGATTGGAGGCCTTTCCTTGCAAACCTTGTAAACCAAAGAGTGAAGAATCTTGCATCAAAGCTCCTTGTGCGGTTTTAACTGGTATTATTCAGTGCTGCGATGCATTGTGCCTTTTTCCCCCTTCCAAGGTTTTTTTAGTAAGTGCTTCAAGTTGGTGCTACAACAACAAATCACAGTTTTTTCATGTTTTACATACGCAGCCTAGCAGTCGCACGTTTTGACTGATGGGAAAATCTGAAGTCTCTGAAATCTCAAGCTCCTTGTGCGTTCTGTTAATTTTGCTGCCAAACTTGTCCAATACAGGCACGCCCTTTCAAGCACCAATCTCACCAATTCTCAAACCAAGCTTGCAACCCTCAAGATCTTTTTTATTCTTTTCTGTGGCCCACCAGATGGAGGAGTTATACGGTACCTGGCACTAAAGTCACTCCTTTTCCTAAATTTTCTTAATTTACTGTGGGGAGTGGTTTTCATTGCCTGTGTGGCTTTTTCTGTTTGTGAAGTACACTATCGCTGCAGGAGCGAATATGCAGTTTTGAAGAAGCCTAAGAATGCGCTTTTAAAGGATAAGAAATGCGCTTTCAAATGTAATGTATCAGTGACAATGTGTGTTGCTTCCGTTTTTCCTTCAATCGCAAGCGTATTAAAATAATAGCTTCACAACATCTGTATGATAGTAGTACACTTTGATGGAAAAGGTATGAAACTTCATACATTAAAGGCCACATGAGGAACGTTCAAAGCATTTCTTCACCTCATAGCAACAACCGTTCAGCATTGTAAGATGCACGTCGTTCACTCTGAATGGTACACGCCGTACAGTTCTCGTGCAATAAAGTACAAGTCGTAGGAGGGTGCGATGAAGCATGATCCGGCAACACTATTCACTCTGCTCTTGGCAAACATACCAGCTGACACCCAATTAACAAAATACCGCAAACTCTGCTCCACCAAAACACAATGTACAGCTGCCCTTTGTTGGGTCTCATAATCAACCCTGCGTCAGAGAAACCTTGCTTACGGAAAGCCTGAGTCAAGCCACTAATATCACATTTCAGCACAAAAGGCTTATTTTGGCATACACAAACACGCACAAGAGGGAGGGTAGCAGTGGTGGCGAGGAGTCTTGACGTATGACCAGTCACACACGCACGCCAAGTCACATATACTCCCAGGTACACACACACATGCTCACACACGCACCCTCATAGCACAAAGCTCTCTCCAAGCGCAGAGATACAAACACAAACACGTACAACAAGCACACACCCCAACCCCTGCATGCTTATGCACAACTCTGCAAAAGTATGCAAGCGTGCATGCCTGTGAGGGAGCGTGCCACGCATGTACGTGCCATAGCCCGCCTTGCCCACACAGCCACACACAAGTTGTGGTACCGGTGCACACACATGCACACAAACGCACACAGCAGCAGCAGCCTGCCTACATGAATTAGTTAAGATCAGTGGTACACAATGAAAAACGTCGACGAGGTAACAAACTTGGTAGCCTCACTCTGCTCCAGGAGCCCCAGTCGCTTGTTCTGTGCGAGAAGCAGCGGCACACAGCACCAAAAAGCGCGCAGCCTGCAAGCGATAGAAAACAGACACGTTCAACAAAAGATGTTTTGATACACTACCCAAGTTGACAAGGAGCACTCAGCACTAGAGAGCACGCAGTCTGCAAGGTATATGAGGAACAAACATAGAGAGAAACAAACATAGAGAGAATACCGGCGAGAGAGAAACAAAGAGAGGAACAGACATAGAGAGGAACAAACATAGAGAGGGTACCGGCGGGCATAGCAACTCAGATGCCTGTGTAAAGAGCTCTAGAGCGATATACTGATATAATGCAGGGTAGCTGGGTAGCTGCCCTGAAAGCCTAGTGGCCCGTGGTCAGGCCAGACACTTTGGGGTCGCGGGTTCAAATCCGCCTGGTAGCGTGAGTACTTTGCTGTACGACAGCTCCGTCTCCATTTCCTTGATCCACGCTTGTGTTGTTATCACCCCTTGCGTATAATTTTATTAATCATATACTGCAAGCAGGTAGTGGTGACAAGGCACACCGCACGAAAAGCGGGCACCCCGTGAAACAGAGGAGGGAACAACAGTCGAGGGACAAGCCTCGGCGCCTAACCAGCGTGCAGCTGCCCAAACACACAAACACACACACACACACACACACACACACACACACACACACACACACACACACACACACACACACACACACCTATTGCAGCAACCAGGGCGTGCGACATATTTAGGGCCGGCAAGAACCATATATGCACGGCTTACATACGATATTTCTGGCAGGGAAATCACCAAATATACGGTCATACACGGAGTAAGTATACGGTTCTGGCCAACCCTAGACATATCGCCAACGCATGACACATAACACTGAATGCCCCACGACGAGGGACGAGCAATGTTGCTCTCAAGGAGACAACCAGGAGCTAACAGCGCCTTACCTGCGCGCAGCTGCCTAGGCACGCCAGCTGCCAGAACCAGAGTGTGTTGTACATTGCCGCACAAAACAGCGCATTGTTTTCAGAGTAGCCCCCCTTGTAGCTACCCTCCCCTTCACCGCCGCTCCAGTTGCTGCCCCGCCAATTGAAGCCCCCCCCCCCTCCGCTCGCCCCTCCGTCGTCACCTCCACCCCTGAGCGTGGTGTGTGTGTGTGTGTGTGTGTGTGTGTGTGTGTGCGTGTGCGTGTGTGTATGTGTGTGTGAGTGTGTGTGTGTGGACGTGTGGGTGTGTGTATATGTGTGTGCGCGTGTGTGCACCTGTGTGTGCACCTGTGTGCGTGCTCATATGCTAACAGGTACTGCATACAGTTGATACAAAGTCTGTCGAAAACGTTGTGTGTGTGTGTGTGTGTGTACCGCACTTTCAGCCAAAAGGTGTCTGACACTTTCAAGGCGCCTCTCACCAATTTATCCCGTCAAAGCCGCCCCCGCCAAACACGCCATCATCTTCAAAGTAGTCGTCCTCATCATCCCCGCCATTTGCTTTGCGCCCTCGCCGTTTGGATCGGCTGCGGACTACAGAGCCCACAAACTGCAATGGCGTAGCGCGTATGTTTGCATGTGTGTTAGGGTGTGGTGGGTGTGTAAGTGAGTGTGCATGCGTGAGTTGTGTTTGCTTGTTTTCATCTGCCTTGCATTTGGGATGCAGGGACTATTTCGGCGCAAGCACACACACTCCTACATGCACACACGAATGCGCACAAACACACACACAGGAGTTGAGGTTGGTGTGTGAAGACAATAGGTAAGTTAACGGAGGCAGTTGGGCCAAGGTATGTCGGTGGGCAAGCGCACACATCTTTTGTGTCACTTCCACTCTTCTTGGTGGGCAAGCGCACACATCTTTTGTGTCACTCTCACTCTTCTTGGTGGACAAGCGCACACATCTTTTGTGTCACTTCCACTCTTCTTGGTGGGCAAGCGCACACATCTTTTGTGTCACTTCCACTCTTCTTGGTGGGCAAGCGCACACATCTTTTGTGTCACTTCCACTGTTCTTGCAAACAACCCAGGGCGCTGTGCGGCACTTGTATACCAGTCTCAACCACACAAATTCGATTGATGCGCCTGCTATTTAAAACCTTTAGCCTGTGGAATGGATGCCTGCCAGTTGAGGAAACCGTTCTCATTGTTGTTCAGCCATTTTCGAGGACTTTTCAGAGGCCCACCTTTTTGCTGGATAAGTCGGTGACCAACGTGTTTTTGATTTCCCTTCCCATCTGTCTTTGTCCGTTATTGCGCTGAAGGCCCCTCCTTCCATACATTCCTTTCCCATCTGTCTTTGTCCGTTACTGGGCTGAAGGCCCCTCCTCCTTTCTGACTTGCATTCCCTATTTCCAATACAGTACTCTCGGGTAGGACCACACAGGCCTAGCACCCTTACCTCCTCGTGGCTTGCATTGCTGTGGCCCTTCTCTTAAGCAGACCTTCAGTCACTACTCACAATACTGTGCTATCAAGCCCACGCAGGCCTGTAGCATTCTCACCTTCTTTGTGGCTTGCGTTGCTCCCACGCTCCTCCGTAGCATGCAGACGCTCAATTCCAACACTGCACTTTCAACCCACGCTGGCCTTGCGACCTCACCTCTTTCGTGGCTTGCGTTGCTACGGCCCTCCTTCGGTTGGGCAGGCCGGGCAGGTGTAGCATGGACGACACGGAGGGGGGGCTCGAAGACAGAGGGCTCGAGGACAGGGGGCTGTGGAGGATGGGTGTGTAGAGGCGTCGTTTAAGGGATGAAGGTATGTATATAGCTGCGTGTTGATGATGCAAGTAGGTGGATATGGCCATACTAAAGGGGGAGGAGGGCTTGAAAGAAAGGATGAGGGAGGGAAAAAGGAAAGGGCATGAACGCGTGAACATGGGTAAAGGGCGCGGAAGGAAAAAAGAGGGCATTGGAACATCATGTGCAGAAAGGTGAAGCTGGCCCGCCAGGCCTGCCTGAAAGCCCTTCTACTACAATCCCAGGGGGCGTGTGGGATGAAAAGGGCTAACAACAATGCTACACAAGGCCACCATGTGCCACACACAACCAGTAAACTGTCTCTCTCTCTCTCTCTCTCTCTCTCTCTCTCTCTCTCTCTCTCTCTCTCTCACTCTCTCTCACGCACACACACTGAATACTCGCGTGCACCTACCTAGAGGAGGGACTGCGTGTATTTTTGCCTGAGGGGGTTGCAGAGGAGGTGGCAGAGCTGCAAGCAGCGGGAGCGAAGCAAGAGGCACTGCACTCCAGCTTTGGAGCAGAGGACAGGAAGGTGCCGAGCAGGCCAATGGTCATGGTTCAGTAACCTGTCAAGTGTGTGAGTGTGGGCGTTGCTTGTAAGTATGCTTGTGCGTGTGCATGTGTACATGCGTAAGCTGTGTGGGAATTTGTGTGAATGTATGTGAGTACCTGTGTGTGTGTGTGTGTGAGAGAGAGAGAGAGGGAGAGAGAGAGAGGAAAAAAGACACATGCGTATTACGTGATGTGTAACCGTGCACGTAACTCTGTGCTGTGGGATCTCATTGAACCCATACCATTGAGGACTCCTGTGCAGAAAGAAGAAAGCAGAAACTCACCAGTGCCTAATTTTTGGACAAGTCTGTCACGTCCAGCACTTCAGTACTTGGCGAGAAGGCGAGAAAGGCCTGCGTACATGTTCGCAGCAGAGAGGGGATATGTCTCCGTGGGGGCCCAGGGGATGGGAGCGAGCAAGTAATATCTTGGCACTCACGTCGCTCCAAACGAGGGGCAGCACCTATCCAATACAAATATATAATACAAATTTGGCAGCAGTCGACAAATTGCACCAGACCGAGCAGTTGCAAAACAAGTTCAAAAATCCAGGAACATAGGAATATTTTGAAAAAGGGAAAGGATTTTTGTGGTGATGTGGTGAAAGAAGTAGCTGAGTTGAAAAGGCCCATCCATCCCCCTTGTTCTTCCTGGCACATCCCTAGCCACACTGGCACACCTCTAGCCATCCAGCCACAATGGTCAAGCTTGTAAGATGTGAGTGTTGTTATCGACGGGGCATGCATGCGTGCACCATGCACCTCTCCTGACTTGTGCGCGATGATGCGCCTGGTCTCAAACACGTGCACTTTCCTCTGCCCCTTTGCACCACTATCCAGTCCTTATGAAGCTGGCCAACGAGACAGTGCAGGTCGAGCTTAAGAACGGCTCCGTCATCCAGGGCACAGTGACCGGTGCGTTTGACGTTGTCAGGTGCTGATGAATGTCTGGACTGTGGTTTGGAAGCAGAATAGTGATGCCTGCTCACCGTCAATCGATGTTAACAATGCCACCTGCGCGGTACGTTATTGCATGCACAGCTACATAGCGAGCTTGTATGAGCATCGCTATTCAGATTAAAGCGCTCACGTTTCACAGTCCACCGTGTGAAAGCGCACATCATCCATCCCTTAATGATGTGATCCCCCCAACCATTCCCCTTACACCTTCCTGACACCTGTTCTTTTCTTGCCACGACTCTTGCAAGGCCCTTCTCACGCGAGCGCATGCCCCCACGTCCCACCCTTCTCACCCTCCCTTTCCTGTGTGCTCCCTCCCTTCCCCTCAGGTGTTGACATGGCCATGAACACCCACCTCAAGTCTGTGAAGCTGACTGCCAAGGGCAAGAACCCAGTCAGTTTGGACCATCTCAGTATTCGCGGCAGCAACATTCGGTACTACATCCTGCCGGACAGCTTGAACCTGGACACGCTTCTGGTAGACATAGACAAGCCAAAGCAGCGGCCACTCAAGCCAGCCAAGACGGCAGCAGGTATGTCGGGTCTTCCTTTTTCCGGCGAAGCAGCTTCGTCATCGACGCTTCAATGGGAATAAACACGATACAAAATAAACATCGTGAAAGCCTACAGCCACATGCACGCACGTACGCACGCACACACACACACACACACACACACACACACACACACACACACACACACACACACACACGCACACCACGCACGCGCGCGCACACACACACACACACACATACACACACAAATACGCACGCACACACACACACACACTCTTACATACACACGCACACACACACACACGTGCACACACACGCACACACACACGCACACACACAACTCACACGCACACACAAATACACACACGCACACACACAACCCACACGCACACACAAATACACACACGCACGCACACACACATACACGCATGCACTTGCACATGCATGCGCAAATATACGCACAAGCACACACATACACATACACACACAGATATGCACGCGCACTCAATACACACACACGCACACACGCGCACCCATGCGCGCACCCATGCACGCACCCATGCGCACTCACACACACTCACACGAACACACACAAACACACACACACACATACATGTGCAAATACACGCACACGCACACACATACACACACACTTACACACCCACACACCCACGCGCACCCATGCATGCACACTCACACATAAACACGCACACACATGCATGTGCTAATACATGCACATGCACACGCACACACACGGACATACACACGCACTCACACACACCCACGCACACACGCGCACCCATGCACACGCACACACGCATGCACACACACATACATACACACACGCGCACGCACGTACACACATACATACAGACACGCACACATGCATGCATGCGCAAATACACGCACACACGAACATACATACAGACACACGCACTCGCACACACCCACGCACACATGCGTATATACACACACACTCACACACACACACACACACACACATACACACACACACACACACACACACGCGCGCACACACACTTTGCATACATGCACATGCACAATCATACACACACAGACACACACACACGCATGTATGCACGTAATGCCGCAAGTACATCTGTGCTCTGATCACGTGAGCTTGTTACATGATCACAGTACAGATGTACTTGCTGCATTATGTGCATACATGCGTGTGTCTGTGTGTGTATGTTTGTGCAAGCTTACACAAAAGTGTCCATCAGTTCCTGGTTCCCTCATGTTCAGCACGCAACTGCTGTCAGCGTGCAGTTGAACAGAACAAAACGTGACAAAAATAACTGGATAGGCTTCACCCGAATAAGATTGAGAGAGGAGGGCCACAGATGCTCGCCATTGATAAACAGGAATGACGACTTGATGTGGCAAAAAAACTGACGTTTACCTTGCTGTAATTTCACATGTGCAGGTCCTGGTGGGCGTGGACGCGGGCGTGGTCGTGGCAGGGGACGTGGACGGAGATAAAAACAATGACGCAGTTTCGGCATTGCGTGCAGCATGCATTATGCCAGCAGCCAGCAGGGCTTGTCTGTTTGATGGGTGGGGAAAGTGCTTCAGATGCACTGGCTTCATGCAGTCACATGTCTTTTTTGCGCAAGTGGTGTGAGGCTGGCAGGAGAGCTGCACACTGCAGCACAGGTGCTAGCACGTATCTTTTTGGCAGCTTGCTTGTTATGGGCAAGCCGACCCGTTCCCCATCATGGATTTGACTGCAGTCCACCATGCTCAATGTTTGAATGCCAATGAATTGTGAAGGCCAGAAATGGTGGACGGATTCGTTGCTGCAGACGCCTCCCCCTGCAAGATAAATCCGTCGTTACAATGTCTGCTAGCTGTTCTCGTGCGCGTTTGGTTCCGGACACATATGACCTCCGAGACAACAGTTCCCTTCTTGCAGGCTTTTTGATCTGAATTTACGAATATTAGTGCCAAAATTATTGCAGAAGAAATCGGTGATTTTACAATACTAGCTGATGGGGGCAGTGAGAAAGATGCGTAAATGTCATATGACAAGCTGTCCTGTGCCAGTTGGGGAAGGTGAGCGTGTCTCCACAAGACTAGTCTTCTTTCCTGTGCTGCCAGGGTTAATCCCATTTCCGCATAAGAAGGGAAGAAAAAGGATTACAGTCAGTTTTGGCCTTCAATTTAGATGTTTTGCTGCTAGCCGAAAGAAAGGTTTCCAAGGTTTACGGTTTACAAAGGCCTTCAGTTAAGAAGTGCGACTGCTAGCCTGCTCAATAAAAAGCAATCTTATTACTGTTCTGGCTAAAAAAAAAGATCGTTGTGCGCTCTTGATTGGGAAAACAGACATGCATATTTCCTGCGGAGAGAAATCACGTTGTGATTGACGCAGTGGAAAGGAACATGCTGCTCATCTTGGATATCATCAGCATCACACAGGTAGGGGAGTTAGTTTGGCTCCACGTCGCTGTCTCTCCCAAAACGTAGGGTGTGGACACATAGTGTAAAGTGAGCTGTACTGCGAATGACATCACGAGGAAGTTTAAGAAACATGTATTTGGGAAGGATGTAAGGCAAATGTGTGTAGCCGAAAGAATAGGCTTAACCTGTAAACCTGTAAATAACCTGTAACCGAAAAAATAAGAAAACATTTGGTACAGACGCCACTGGCATGCATGGATTAGGTCTCTGCGTTCTAATCAATTGGCAACACGTGAGCATTTTAAGAGGTGCCATTGAGGGAGTACTCAAGAGACCTGCACTATGTTAGGTCTCTGATTATGATTGTCAGCCTACTAGTCATATTAACATTTGTATTCACGTGTAACACAAAACACATCCTTTCCTTATCCATGCCGGTAGTGCGTGTTTACACGATCTGCATTCTTTTTCTTTGTTCTTTATTACAAACGTGTAACACAATGAGACCACGGATGTCAAAGTAATCAGTCCCAGCTCTGGGAAGAGACAGCGACGTGGCAGCCAACCAAATTCGAGTAGCACTAGCAGAGATAACCACATGCGCACGAGTATGAGCAGAGAGCGCACAGATGTGGATATACAGAACTGGCAGAAGCATGAGCAGGGACCACGGCAAAAGTATTAGGGACCTCAGCAATGCAAATAATTCACACCTCAGTCAGACAAAACAGGACTCCTCAGCTGGATGTTTTTTCTACCTTGGAGGCCTTTCTTGGTCCGAAGGCACCCCAAATTATTTATCAAAGTTTTAAACTTGCGAGCCGTAGGCAGCAGTCCGGTTTTTGGCTCCGCAAAGTCTTCACTGTACCAGCCTTAGGCATGGGTTTTTCTAATGAGGGCTTTGAACTTGCGAGCCGTGGGTAGCAGTACGTCCAGTGGCCATGCATCGTCCACACTGAAACCCCCGAGAGACTCTCGCCTCAAGCAGGTCATGTGAGCATAGCAGCCCAGGGCGATGCCAATGTCATGGACCAGAGCCTGTGAGTGCAGCAGTGATGTGTCATGGGCCAGAGCCTGTGAGTGCAGCAGTGATGTGTCATGGACCAGAGCCTATGTGTGCAGCAGTGATGTTGGGGAAATGGACTGGTCACATCACATAGTATGTGGTGTAGTGAAATAGACAATTGAATAATAAACGGAAACGAAATGAAAACGGTACTTGATCCATTTTGGTCTTCCTTTTTTTGGGTTTGGCTTGTGCAGCAAAAACCATTAGAGCCAACGAAGCTGATTGCGTGGGCTTTGCGGTGGGCGGCTTGCATGGGAACAACGATGGCAGAAAGGCAACTGCTTCTCTTCGATCTGAGCTTACGGAATCATCCGTGTCTGGCAGAGACTAGCCAGCAACTATTTAGCTGTACAACCTAGCAGAATGTCCTTCCTTCCTTCTTCTCTGAACGAGCCTCAGACTGGGTTGGGGCTGCATCAGCTCGGGGGAAGGGCTCAGCAGTGGCTTGCATGAAAACTCAAAGTCAGACACAGTACTTAATTCCTGGTTCATAGTCTGTGTTTTAATCATTAACTGTTCAAAAAGAAAAAATGTGTTGGTCCGATATGGGCGAAACGACCAAATTACGTCGTACTGTATGGTGGTGGCACTGTCTTGTACAGTTTGACACGGTAATTTTGGCCGACCGCAATTTGGACCGTACTGTACGGGTTAACTAAGGTCGGTAATGTAACGGTCCAAAATCGAACTTGACGGCATTGCACATAGGCCTGTTCAAATAATGTCTGTTTTAACAAGGCATGCTGAAACAGGCTTATGTATTATGCCGTAACGTTGGATTTCGAACCGTTACGGTAGGTACTGACCACAGTTACCCCGTACAGTCCGGCCAAAATTACGGTCGGCCGAAATTACGGTTTCGAACTGGAAAAAAGGTGCACCGTGCAATACGATTTTATCCGTAATTGGTTGTTTGGCCCCGATTCTAACCCAAAACATTTATTCCTTTGTGCAACAACTGCTTTTGCAACAACTGCTTTTGCAACAACTAAAAATTGTAAACAAGCAATCATATTCTACGTCACCTACAGATTTATAGTACAAATTTAATTAAAATTCATATCCTACGTTAACTACAAAATGTAAACAAGGAAATCATACCGTTCGTTCACGATCAGTTCGTGACCACACTTTTAAATAATTAATTAAATTTTCGATTTCAGTTCGTGAGGGAGTCTGGGGATTAATTTTTGAGTTCGAGGGCACGTCGGGAGGGCCCTGTCGGGAATTAGTTTTTGAGTTCGAGAGCCCCCCTGTGAATGCTGCCTGTGCACTGCTACTGCTGTTAGTTATGGCTGAAGCTGTGGCTGAGGCTTCAAGAACCCGGCCAGGGGGTTCACACTGGCGCGCTTGGAGCTCATTTCGATGTTTCACCCTCAAAACTACTATAAATATTTAATTTATCACTTCGAAGTCAGTTCGGAGAGGCCTCCAAGAATTAATAAAAAATTTCGTTTTCTGGCCAAATAATTAATTAATTTCCAAAGTGATCGTAAACAAACGATATTCTAAGTCTGACTTAAATTATCCACGCAAGCCGCGTCCGGGCCCTTCCCCCTAGCTGATCCTTCATTCAATGAAGCATTGTGTGGCGGCAACACGTGAGAGGAACAATCTGAAGGTGGAAAATGGAGAGTTTCGACCTTTCCAGGCCAATTTTGCATTGGAGGTGCCAGCTTGGCACCGTACCGAACACCGTACAGGCCTGATTACAAAATATATATAATGATGCTGCAGTGTCGGAATTGGGACAGGGGTACTGGGAATACCTGTGAGTGGCAGGCACTTGCACAAGGGATATAGGGGAAACAGGCAGAAAAGTCTGTCGCTCCACACCTGCTGCCAGTCTCACCCCGTTTTTTTGCTCCCAGAGTTGCGATATAAAGGAAAGCTTTAGTTTAGAGTGGAAGCCAAAGCTGACCTAATTTTGGGTAATTATTTGTATTGTTACCAGCCGCAATGTGGACCGAAGCATTTCTGACCCCAACCAGATTTGCGGATCGGTTTTTCAAAGGGCACGGATTGGAGCAGTGTGTGAGCAGTGATGATGTTTCTTTTTGTACCATTGCATTCCAGATTGCGAGTCGCTTACTGGGTCTTTCTGCCTAATCTCTTTGCAGACATGTGGAAAAAATTAGCTATGCAACGCAACTGTCAGGTCTTACAACGGTGAAGTGACTGGGGAGATATGGCTGACTTTCAGCTCGTAGGCACTGCTTGGCCAAGATATGGCTGACTTTCAGCTCGTAGGCACTGCTTGGCCAAGATATGGCTGACTTTCAGCTTGTAGGCACTGCTTGGCCGAGATATGGCTGGCTTTCAGCTCGTAGGCACTGCTTGGCCGAGATATGGCTGACTTTCAGCTTGTAGGCACTGCTTGGCCGAGATATGGCTGGCTTTCAGCTCGTAGGCACTGCTTGGCCGAGATATGGCTGACTTTCAGCTCGTAGGCACTGCTTGGCCGAGATATGGCTGACTTTCAGCTCGTAGGCACTGCTTGGCCGAGATATGGCTGACTTTCAGCTCGTAGGCACTGCTTGGCCAAGAAGGGGGGGGGTAACATGGGGACGACCATAGGGGGAAGGCTAGGGAGGGGGTTGTTTGTCTAGAGAGTGGCACAGACACAGGACAGGGCAGTGTGCTCTAGTTTGACTGCCCAGTGTACCTCCTCTGAGGTGGTTCAGAGAAGATTTGTGCAGAGTGATGGTGAGAGGCTTGGAGGAGACAGCGCAAGTTGTTCAAGGAGGTTTGTGTGCAGAGTGATGGTGAGATTCCAGGAAATAGAGAGTAAAACATAGATGGTGCAATCTCTTCCGGCATGGATTAAGAGATTAAGAAAATAAGAGAGGCTGGGAAGTGAAGGTGGGAGAACTGAGGGATTTCAAACAGACCGACAGGTGAATGGCAGCTTGAGTTCAACCTTTGGCAAGTATCAATGATCACTGCCTTGGAGGAGAAAAAAGCAAATAGACCAGAGGAACCAAGAAAATATATCTGAACTAGTGCTCACGCAATCCAAAGTCCTGCCTGCCTCAAATACTAGAAAGAAATAAGGGCTGAAGGTGATGGACTTGCCACACACGCTCCATGGCCTTCGCAGCCCACCCTACGACAGCAGGCTGCTGCCCAACACACTTAGTGCCTTATGCATCATGAGATCATGAGTTATGCATCATGAGATCATGAATTATGCATCATGAGATCATGAGTTATGCATCATGAGATCATGCGTTATGCATCATGAGATCATGAGTTATGATGAGCGTGTTTGGAGATGCCAGACCCGCCCCATGGCCTTCGTAGCCCCCTCAAAGTTTGCAGGCTGCTGTTCTAACATACTGTTCCAACACATTGTTCCAACATACTGTTCCAACTCACTGTTTCAACATACTGTTCCAACATACTGTTCCAACACACTGTTCCAACACACTGTTCCAACACACTGTTCCAACACACTGTTCCAACACACTGTTCCAACACACTGTTCCAACATACTGTTCCAACTCACTGTTCTAACATACTGTTCTAACATACTGTATACCCCCATCAAGACCCGCCCCTGTAAACAGGAACACACGGTGCTCATTCATGAGGAAACAGAGGACTACCATTCATCTCACGTCCTTAACGTACTTATCCCGCACCACGGTTTTCAATAACATTGCATCGAAACATTGCATTGAATCCCACACCTTCCCAGCATCCACAACAAAATTTGACCATCCCGCACAACCTCGCGGAGCTTCTACTGCTACCCAACAGCCCACGTCCTTGTCCCCACTGCTATGCTCTTTTCTCTTTCATGGTGGAGGCTTTTTACGGTGCCCATCAATGAAGTGATGCCTCTGTTTAACTGGGCGTTGAATTATTGCCTGCATATTCCTTCGTTTACACAGCAAACCTGGGCACTGAGATCTGACACCCACTTTGGGGCAAGGGGCCACTCCACGCGACAGCACAAAGTACACACACAAATACACACACTCAAAAGAATAAAACAAGGACACTTGCATGATTACACAGCACACACACTAAAAAGCATAAAACAAGGACACTTGCATAGTGCATGAATTGCTCCCTGTTACCTGCACAGGCGCTTGCCATGATGCTCAAGCTGCCAAAATGATGGTCGTGCCACGTATGGGCAGCACTTTCTTGTCAATCTAAAGCATTCAGTTGCAGCTGAAATTCAGATATTGTTTGCAGCCACAATTTCCCCTTTGCACAGAAGTCCTTGCTGCCTGTACACCACCCTATGAACACACAAGTGCTTTTCTCTCACTCTACCTCCCGTGCCACATGGACGTCACGTGGAAAGCCTCCACTCCCATCAATTGTCGATCAATCGACCAAGTTGCACAAGCTCTCTCCTCAAGCTTGCACATGCTTGCTTCCCTGCACACCCCCCATGAACACCCTCACCCTCACATGCCCTTGCCATCCAAACGTCATATAAAGAGCCTCCACCAACAAATCACTACGGCTGCTCCATTGCTTCCTGCCCCCCCCCCCA
>Ga0307942_1000848_pt1 | contig 23034 bp, 24 predicted proteins | sample OrgLakmetagen175_FD_201846 | JGI IMG/M metagenome (GOLD analysis project Ga0307942, IMG submission 201846) | Saline water microbial communities from Organic Lake, Antarctica - #175 | ecosystem: Environmental > Aquatic > Non-marine Saline and Alkaline > Saline | place: Antarctica: Organic Lake... | reverse complement strand
GTGTGTGCGTGTGTGTGTGCGTGTGTGTGTGTGTGTGTGGGTGGGTGTGTGTGTGGGTGGGTGGGTGTGGGTGTGGGTGGGTGGGTGGGTTAGAGATTGAATTTGGTCATGTGTTTGGATGAGGGTGGGTGAGGGAGTGTGCATCTGAATCTGGCACTGGCGAGGGTGTGTGCGCTGGGCTTGCAGGCGGGTGAGCGGGGGTGTGTGTGCGTGTGTGTGTGTGTGTGTGCGCTGGGCTTGCAGGCGGGTGAGCGGATGTGGGTGGGTGTCTGGGGGTGTCTGGGGGTAAGGGTTTGTGTTGAAAGGAGGGCACACCATTTTTGTGTGGGTGGGTTAGAGATTGAATCCGGTCATGTGTGCGATGAGGAATGAGGAATGAGTCATTACTATTGACTGACTGTGTGTCGGTGTATCTCCCTCCACAGATGTGCGCACATTAAACGCTGGCATTTGTGCATCGATGCCTGCATTGCTTTGCGTGACACGACTGCGTGCAGTTTTTTTCTTTTTCTTTTTTTGCTGGTGCCTTGACTCTTGATTTCGAGCATCGAGGCCTCTCTTAGAGCGTGTGCATATGCGTGCGCATGTGTGCGCATGTGTGCGTGCATGTGTGTGTGCATGTGTGTAATGACTGTGTATGTTTGTTTGTCTAATCCCAGGGGTGAACACACGTGAGAGGCTGGTATTTAAGCATCGATGCCTCTGTCAATGCGTGTGTGTGTGCATTGTGTGTGTGTGTGTGTGTGTGTGATGACTGTGTGATGACTGTGTGTGACGACGACTGTGTGTAATGTGCTCACTCCTAACCAGATGCCTTTGTTGGTTGCTGTGTGTGTGTAATGACTGTGTGTGGTTACTTTCAGGGATGTGCGCACACGAGAGGCTGGCATTCAGGACATCCACCACAAAGTGCGACCAGATGAAGTGGAGCTCATTCGCAGAGAGTACGCAGCCAACAAGGGATGGGAGGTGAGGGGGAGTTGTTCAATAATTTGATTTCATACCCGATTTGGAGCTTTAAGTTCAGTGGAGCATGAGATTTGTAAAGAGTACGCAGCCAATGAGGGATGGGAAGTGAGGGGGAGTTGTTCAGAAATTTGATTCATGCCCGATTTGGAGCTTTAAATTCAGTGGAGCGTGAGATTCGCAAAGAGTACGCAGCCAACAAGGGATGGGAGGTGAGGGGGAGTTGTTCAAAAATTTGATTCATGCCCGATTTGGAGCTTTTAATTTAGTGGAGCATGAGATTCGTAAAGAGTACGCAGCCAACAAGGGATGGGAGGTGGTATGGCAATAAGGTTTTGAATCTGAAGCGGAGCTCATTTAAAGAGACTTCATTGTTTGTCATTGGTGCATTCCAGGATGACTGTGCTGGACTGCACACATCAGTGCATTCCCACTCACTGGTGCGGTGGTGGCAGTGCATTCTCATTTCTCACTCATTGGTGCGGTGGTGGCAGTGGTGCGCTGCGTTCTCAGGATGACTGTGCTGGACTGCACACATCGGTGCATTCTCACTCATTGGTGCGGTGGTGGCAGTGCATTCTCATTTCTCACTCATTGGTGCGGTGGTGGCAGTGGTGCGGTGCATTCTCAGGATGACTGTGCTGGACTGCACACATTGGTGCATTCCCACTCATTGGTGCGGTGGTGGCAGTACATTCTCATCTCTCACTCATTGGTGCGGTGGTGGCAGTGCATTCTCATCTCTCACTCATTGGTGCGGTGGTGGCAGTGGTGCGCTGCGTTCTCAGGATTAATGTGCTGGACTGGACAGGATTGCTGTGCTGCAGACGATTGGCATACAACTTTCATATGGACCTGAGCTAATACATATGACTTTTGCGCTGGCCCTTGCCATAAATTGTTAAAACATTTACCGCAAGCAGCGCGACTCGAAGCTTTGTTGTTGATGTTTGTAGGCTTGTAGGCTTGCATTACAACTTTCAGCGCTGTTTGTATGGTATTACAAGAGCCTTGTTTTGTGCCTCCTTTTGAAGTCGGCTCTGTGATGAACATGGTGTACAATTTCCCCCACTATGCTCTATTGAGAAAGTCGGCGCTATGATTTGACAAATACATTTTGTATACATGCACAAACGTTAGTCGTTCTGGCTCATTGTATGCAATTTTAATATACCTATATCGATCCTTGCCTGTCATGCTATGCAAACACAGACCACGCTAACCCCAATTCAACACATTAAACACACATGCGCTTACGCGCTAATGCGGACATGCACACACACACACACACACACACACACACACACACACACACACACACACACACACACACACACACACACACACACACACAAAGAACACACACACAAAGAACACACATGCACACACACACACATACACACACACACACACACACGCGCGCAGACCTTCATCTCATACGAGGACCCACGGCAAGACATCCTCATAGGCTTGTTGCGATTACGCAAGGCTGCGGGTGCGTTTTTTATGTACGCCTAGGACTGGCCAGAACCACATATGTGTGTTGTGTGTTGTATGTGCATTTTTCGAGGTTTTGTAGTTACGGCCAAACGCGATGCTGTATATAAAATCACGGCCAAATGCGATGCTGTATATACGCGAGTGTGGCTTTTTGTGTGTCAAACACAGAGTATGAGTATGCACTAGTCAGACGGCCCATGCCGTGGGTGATGTTGTGTGTGTTGAGTTTGAATGTGTTGAGTATGCACTAGTCAGGCGGCCCATGCCGTGGGTGCTGTTGTGTGTGTTGAGGTTGATTGTGCGTTTCACATGAGATTATTCGGGTGGGTTGTGCCATGGGTGCTGATGTGCTGATACACAAATGTGTGCCCCTCCTATTAGATGATTCGTACAAGATCAAATAAATGAATGAGGGCAAGATGGCTGATCAGCTCCATGCTTTCAAACACTACAAGCCGCAAGAGTGTAATGGAGCCTCTCTTGTAGTGATGGCAACTCACGTGTTTGACGGAAGCGTGGAGTGTCTTTGCATACGTAGCCTACAGGCTATCTGAAATATGCGAGAAGCGTTCAAAAGTCAAATGTCCAACATCGTCGTCACAGGTGCTGACTGTGTTTGTGTGTGTGTGTGTTTGTGTGTGTTTGTGTGTGTGTGTGTGTGTGTCGCAGGTGCTGACTCAACCAGGCAACCTGAGCTGCATGGGCGTTGTTCCATTGTGCGTGAGCTGCATTTGATTAGGTGCTGAATGTGTGTGTGTCGCAGGTGCTGACTCAACCAGGCAACCTGAGCTGCATGGGCGTTGCTCCATTGTGCGTGAGCTGCATGTTAACAGGTGCTGAATGTGTGTGTGTCGCAGGTGCTGACTCAACCAGGCAACCTGAGCTGCATGGGCGTTGCTCCATCGTGCGTGAGCTGCATGTGTACGGCACGGCAGTGGCGGTGCACTCCAGGGACACCAGCAAGTTCCAGCACCAAGGGTAGGGTCATCATGTTTTGCACCATTGGTAGGGTGCGGTGTCGTATACAGTGGCTTGTGCTTTGGTTCAGTCACTCTAGAAGTATACCAGCAAGTTCCAGCACCAAGGGTAGGGGGGTGGACGACTGGCACAGTGGCTTGCGTTTTGGTTCAGTCACACCAACAAATTCCAGCACCAAGGGTAGGGAAGCTGTGTCTTGCACCAAGGTCTGGGTGGACAGTATACACTTTAGCTTGTGTCTTGGTTCAGTCACACCAGCAAGTTCCAGCACAAAGGTTGAGGGTGGGCAGTAGACACTGTAGCTTGTGTTTTGGTTCAATCAATCTAGTGACAGCAGATCAAGCTCCAGCACCAAAGGTAGGTCAGGCGTTTGGCACAGTAGCTTATGTTTTGGCTCAGTCACACCAGCAAGCTCCAGCACCAAGGGTATATTTGGTTTCCCTGCCAAAAATGCCGTTTATACACCGTGTATATATATGGGTAATTTTCAGGCATATACATATACATATATATATATAGGTTCTGGCCAACTTTAATGAATAGCGTTTGAATGGTGGTTGCAGTACTGACCTGACGTCGTTTTTCTCGCTACATGTTATTCTGCAGGTACGGCACGCTTCTGATGGAGGAGGCTGAGCGCATTGCACGCTTTGAGCACCGTTCCAAGAAGCTGGCAGTCATCAGCGGCGTCGGAACCCGCCACTACTACAGGTGTGCATGGTGTGTATGGGATTGTATAATATATATATTCACACAGGTGTCGGTCTCTGCGTTGGATCTATGCAAGGAAGGAGGTCCGTCTTGGATGACATCATGAGCACTGTCTCCACAAAGCATCATTGCTCAGGGTATGGGTTGACTGATGACTGGTGCAATCAGCTCAGTGAGCAAACAAGGCACGCGAATAGTGATCCAAACAGCTGACTGGATGTCACTGACTGGATGTCACTGGATGGATGTCACTCACTGGATGTCACTCATTGGATGTCACTGACTGGATGTCACTGACTGGATGTCACTCACTGGATGTCACTCACTGGATGTCACTCACTGGATGTCACTGACTGGATGTCACTCACTGGATGTCACTGAATGGATGTCACTGAATGGATGCCACTGACTGGACGTCACTCACTGGATGTCACTCACTGGATGTCACTCACTGGATGTCACTCACTGGATGTCACTCACTGGATGCCACTGAATGGATGTCACTCACTGGATGTCACTCACTGGACCTCACTCACTGGATGTCACTGACTGGATGTACTCACTGGATGTCACGCACTGGATGTCACTCACTGGATGTACTCACTGGATGTCACTCACTGGATGTCACTCACTGGATGTCACTCACTGGATGTCACTCACTGGATGTCACTCACTGGATGTCACTCACTGGATGTCACTCACTGGATGTCACTCACTGGATGTCACTTACTGGATGTCACACAACTCGTCGCTGCCAACGAGTAAAGCGTGACCACCAAAATGACTGCTTTCTCTAACCAATGTGGAGAGTGGTTTCCACTGCCTGCGTTGGTGTTCTTCCTTATTCATAGACTGATCCTTTAATGCTGCTTGGGATCCTTGTTGTTTACTCCTTCTTGATTGATTTTTTTCTTGGGACCTTAGGTTGAGCAGCCATGCCAGGCTGGAGGCCTTTATAATTCAAATTAAACCAAACCAATGCTGCCTTGGAATCCTTGTTTTTTTACTCCCTGACAGGAAGCTTGGCTACCATTTAGAGGGGCACTACATGGTGAAACTCCTAGACGACCCCCCCTCAAGAAGGAAGCGGCAGAGAGGCACCGCTGGAATGCCGGCAGCTTGCTGACCGTTTTGTTTCTATACTTGTATATAGTATCGTGTTGAAGGACGAACAGCATTTGTTTTTCAGTGACAAACCACAAAGTATCGAGATTTAGCTTGACTAGTAGTGACTGTTGTGTGACTTGCTCCTTACTTGAAAGAAAAAACTACGCAGGCAGTGAAAAACCACTCCCCACGTTAGTTTAGGTATAGGAATTTCTTGAGGCAGATTGTTTGGTACTATCTTTTTCCAAAATAATCGTTGTGATGCTGCTGCAATATTGATCATTCATATGATCGAATGATTGCAAGAGGCAATAAAGTCAAAAATTCAATGGATGCTCTAGCTTTATGCCGTAAATGGGAGGATGTTGCATCAAACAGGGAGGCTAATGGTTACAATGGGGGGCGACCTTCAGCCAGTTTGTTTAGTTTAGTTTGGATTACAAAGGCCTCCAGTCTGGCATGGCTGCTTAACCTATAGGTCCCAACAAATAAATCAATTAAACAGATCACTGAGTTATGTTATTAAACAAAAACTTTGATATCACCTTCAGAAATATTATCAGATGGTTGAACTGATGCCTAATGTTCTGACCTTCAGCCAGTTTGTTTTGCTTGGCTGATCAGCATCAAGAAAATAGAGGGAGGCTAAGGAAAGGGAAAAAAGGGGTACGCATTAAAGAAACCAAATTGAAGAGAATTTCGGTACAGGAATACATCATAGGGAAAGCAGCATATGTTTGTTGAGATCCACGTGCCAAATGCAGAGGATTGAAAGGAATAAAATATGAAAGGCAGTGTTATTAATTGTTTGACATAGAAACACTAGCGAGTCAAGAATACAACATCTCATTGATTCCAAGCCCGTTCCTGACAGTTATTAAAGAGAAAAACATTCAAGGCATGACACCCCCCATACACGTGCACACACACGCACGCACACATATAAGGACGTACATATTTGGTTACTAAACGCAAAGAAAAAAGCAAAAAATGGGCATGTCTGAACAGTTGTTGCAAATAATTACATCACAATTTTACAATTATTTTACATACGCTGCCTAGCAGTCGCACTTTTTTACTGATGGCTTAATCTGTAACCTCAGAACTTTTGAGTAGGAGAATTTGCAGTAGCAGTGCTCCACTGAGGCAAGGGCGCATCTTTATAACTGACTCAATGAGACCACTGGTCTGGCAGCCAACGGCCGGTCAGCCATACTATATCAAGTATAATCGCTGTAGGTAACTTGTCACGACGAATCATGGTACCAGCTTAAGCATGGATTGCAAGTACGAGCCATAGACTGGCCATCCAGCTTATTGAACAAGACATAAAGAAACTCTCAACTGTCAACCAATTTAACTGCTCCGTCACACAATTCACTCTTGTTTTAAAGGAGGCAGAACGGAAAGAAAAGAAAACAAACTCTGGTAATGATCACACATTTAGCGTAATTAATGGAATGAGCACTTGGGAACCAGCACCTACAAAAATTCTCACTGTTGAAATTAAGTCATAGACCACATGATGAGGGTCAGATGAGTTGTGTGCAGAAGCATCCATGCCACAGCTTGTCTGTGGTCAATGTTATTATGTGTAGCGTGTCTTCTTTAGGTTAGTGAAGGTGACATTTTTTGACAACGAATTCACTGAGCTTGTTTTCAAGTGTTTTTGCCTTGCTTGTAAAACACAGTCCAAAATTTTTAGAGAGATCCGTCAGAGGTTCTTTGTAGGCGGTGCCCACTACTTCAATCGACAACATTTTCACTTATTTGTTTCCTTGTCTTGTAACATTGGTCAAAATGAGTCAGTGTTGAGATCTTGCCTTGTCTAGTGATGTGTGATGGAACAGGGTGTTGCATTTCATTATAGCCGCATCATGAGACATTAAAACAATGGATAACTTTTATTCGTTGCAAAGATGCGCAAATATTCCGAAACACACGTATGAATGCAGCTTGAGTGAAAAGTATGTACAAACTGCTGCTTCTATGCCAACCCTCATCCTGTTTCTCTTGGTAACGGACACGATACATACCAGCCTAAAATGTACACGCAGGAGTGACATTTGGATTCCCTGGATGCAAGGATCTGTCCACGTAACTCTCATCTAGTATCTAGCTTCACTAAAGGTATAGAAGTATTGCTAAGTGAGCAACACCTAAGACCCTGCACCTGCCGTGGCACTTAATGTACATGTAGGACAATCAGGCTTGTGCTATGACCCGGTCCACAGTGGCTTTTGCTAAACTAGCAGATATTGTGCCCATGAATTGGCAGCTCTGTCCGTCCTTCTCCGCTCGGTCACGCAACCCAGAAACAAGGCATCGCAATGCTTTGGCCTCTGCAGGGCTGGCCTGTATCGCAAAGGGGAAGAAGGAGGCAGCGATTTGAAGCACATCAGGAAGGAGTAAACACAGGGAGGAACATGCACGCACGCAAGCACGCACGCACGCCCACACACCCTCACCCACACTCACATACACGCACCCACCCACCCACACACGCATGTACCACAGTGTTCCTGCCTCTTAAGAGTCAGTGGATTTCAATAAGAACAAGTGCAGGACAACGGACTACTACGCTAACTATGGCAAGTAAGAAAAGTTATTCAAAGGAACAAACCTCCAATTTCTAGTTAAGGAGGGGGGTATCACACAATGTACACATCTTTGCAAAGTCTGCCCTAGTTATAAAAATTCAATGCAGAGCGCATTTCCTTTTCTCATGTACTCCCTTATTACAACTGTTGATTCAAGAGCTACCTCTGTATAGCACAAAGGATTTCAATGCAGAGCACGTTTCCTTTTCTCATGTACTCCCTTATTATATCTGTCGATTCAAGTGCTACCTCTGTATAGCACAAAGGATTTCAATGCAGAGTGCGTTCCTTTTCTCATGTACTCCCTTATTATACCTGTTGATTCAAGTGCTACTTCTGTATAGCACAAAGTAAAAGTGCTACCTCTGTATGGCATAAAGTGCTATACAGAAAAGTGCAACCTCTGTACTATAGCACAAAGGAAAAGTGCTACCTTTGTATAGCACAAAGGATAAACCAATCATGCAACTAACACCACCACAAGCACACACATATTTTCTCATGTACTCCCTCATTATACCTGTTTATTCAAATGCTCCCTCTGTTTAGCACAAAGGAAAAACCAAACAAGCAACAAACACTACCACAAGAACACGTATCTTGCTTGACCGTTTCAGCCGTGTCAACATTTCCACCTTACCATTGATGCTTAAGATACTACATTACCATTGATGCTTAAGATAGTTGCTATACTGCCATAGCACCATACTACCATAGTACTCAAGGTAGTGTAATAGCTCCACATATCACCTTACCATTGATGCTTAAGATACCACCTTACCATTGATAAAAAAAACAATGCACTAGTCTTGCACGTGGCACCAAATGGCTAAGCACGAGGCTGTCCTGGAAGCTCACCCAGATGGTGTTTTCCTTCATTTAAAACTCACCTTGCCCGCCTCCTGCATCTCTACTGCAGCCCGCACGAACGCACCGAGCCACACAGTAAAGCCGTGGCAGTCGTTCTTTCCAAGATCAGTCTGAAAGCAAGAGAAAAATGTCCAAAAGGTGAGAAAGAACTCCACTATAATGCACTCTCACAATAAGACATAGAGTGCACAGCGCGGAGTAGAATCTCACACCTCTTATGTAGTACCATACACAGGGCAATTTTATAGGGTTAGCCAGAACCGTATATACACACCGTATACGACCGTATGTATGGTGATTTCCCTGCCAAAAATACCGTACATACACCGTATATACCTATAAATGTATGGTTCTGGTCAACCCTACACTTTACCAGTCAGGAAGAAAGTTTGCTTGCAAAGTGTTAACAACAAAAAGTAGGGAACTTGATACATATACTTACATACTTGTCAAAATCGCATATGTATCAGGTTGGCCAGAATTGTATGTATACGCCGTATATGACCGTATATTTCGTGATTTTCCTGCCAAAAGTACCGCATTTATTCTGTATATATATGGTTCTGGCCAACCTGATACATATTGCACAATGAGAGTCAAAGCGCTGCTGGAAGCAGTGCATAACAGGTGGGGATCATCACACGATCCAGAGTCGACACACACACAATCCAGAATTGACACACACACGATCCAGAGTTGACACACACACACGATCCAGAGTTGACACACAAACACACACGATCCAGAGTTGACACACACACGATCCAGGGTTGACACACACACACGTGTCTTTCAGTAGTGTTGTGCCACACAGCGCTCTGAAGCCTTTAGCCATTCATGCTCGTATGAATTGGGAACTCTTGTAGTGTTACGAACAGTGTTGTGCACATACGGCGTCATTCAAAAATGGCACCATAAATAACAATCGTAAATAACGGCGTTACCGTCACTAAGCTCTGACGATTGACGGCGTAATTTACTATTTTCACCGTCAATTTGACATAAATTACGCCGTCAGCGTCATTACCATTGACGCCGTCAAGCGTCAGGTGCACAACACTGGTTACGAATTACATTAACCGGCCTCCCATTGGCCTATAGTATGTTGGAAAAGCAACGGCAGCAAGGGTTGAGCTGGTCGCTTGGCATCACTACCGCCCCCTTTTTAAATTTTGGCCGACGCAAGCAGAAAGGATTAAGTATCAAAATAAGTAAGAATCACACACCGCTCTTACTGCTCAACAGAAAAATAGGATCAAGTATCCAGGAGGGTGCAGGAAGCATAACTTTTGGACGGCATGTACAATCTCGATAAAAACTATATATTCGGAATTCTCTCGTCGATTGGTATATATGGATCCAATCGGAGGGGGGGGGGGGTCCGGGGGGGTCCAGAGTTTTATGGACCCCCCCTCCGAAATTTTACTGGGCCACTCCTACGGAATTATAAATATATCACCAGAATCCTCAGCTCAAGCATAGTCGATTGGGACCTTTTTCAGGCAAATTGGGTTAAGGGGGGAGGGGGTTGTGGAAATGTCCAAAAGTCAGAGGCACACACGCTCAGGTGCAGGCCGCGGAAAGAGTCAAGCCAATGGAGCAGCAATTCACCCCAAAATTGCAGGATTGTGCCAGCATGAGATAGTCAGTGGAGTTCTGAAGAAATGGAAGCAATGTGGGACTGTGCAAGCCAGTTATGGGTGCCTGGTAGGTCACTTGTGCATGGGCGTCCATATCTCAGTTTTTGCCCCATAACTCTGCAACACTTCAACTTCAGGTCTTGATGAGTATGCAAATGGATGCCTATTCGAAAAAGGAGCAGATTGGTACCCTTTTTGTCCGGGTGGGGGCACCGGAAGGGGGGTTTAGGGGGGGGATCCCTCAGGGGTGTCCACCCCAAAAAGTAGACATGCCTTCCGGGAAAAAAACTCCTGAAGTATCATAGATTAAAGTCACACCCGCCCTTAATGCTCAAGAGAAAAGTGAGTAAACATGCAAAAATGGCTGGTCATCTGTGTCGGAAGTTTGGCTCAGCCATTGACTGGCAATGAGAGCACCCCACACAAACGGCCCCTTCTCCAAGAGGAGAGAGCAACGCAGCAAAAACAGAAATCAGGGCTATAGTATCCTACATTGGTTCAGGCAGTGGTTTGACCTGGCAACGAGCACCCCCAACATCAAAAAAGCAAAGTCATTTCTTCCCACTCACCTTGAACAGCCGCCTAATGGCCTGTTCATACAGGTCCGTGACGTCTGTCTTCACAGCTGCTCTGAGGGCAGGCAGAGACGCAGCAGCCTCGTCCACACTCTTCTTAGGAGCTAACAGGGCCAGCACTTGCAGCGGGTCCAATTGGAGCTGCACAGGAGCGCAGCACGCACAGGCAGACGGTGAGTTGTGTTTTGCACAGGGATATGGGACACAGGCAGATGGTGAGTTGTGTTTTGCAGCGGGTCCAATTGGAGCTGCACAGGAGCGCAGCACGCACAGGCAGATGGTGAGTCGCGTGTAGCACAGGGATATGGGACTGCACAGGAGCGCACGCACAGGTAGGTGGAAAGATTTTTGTTCTGGGCTTTGACACAGTTTTGCAGATCTGCACAAGGGTGTACACACAGTGCACAGGCCAGAGAGCACCCACACACATGAGCGCGCACACACACACGCACACACACACGCACACACACAAACACGCACAGGTATGTGAAAGCAACTGTCTACACCCTCTGAAATCCTGTAGGCCAGTAAAAAGGTGAAAGCAACTGTCTACACCCTCTGAAATCCTGTAGGCCAGTAGACCACACTTCCACTCTTTGGTGGGGCTCTCGGGAGTTTGAGCACTTGGTGGGGCTCTAGGAAGTTCGAGCACTAGCTGCGGGTATTCTTCCTTAATGCACACCGCCCTTTAGAAGCGCAGAGTCACGCTTTTTCCTTAGCCCCTCAACAGAGAAGACCTCCTGCACAACAAATTTACGCCGCTCACTCATAGAGTCATGCTCTTCCAACCTTTAATCCTGAGTGCTTAATGGGCTGCTCCGGACCCTGCAAGTCTCATATAGATGAATCCACTGGGATACCACATAACTAGGTTTGGCCAGGACCATATGTATACGGTGTACTTACGGTGGTTTGGCAGGGAAATCACCAAATATACGGTCATATACAATGTGCATACACGGTTCTGGCCAACACTACACACAAAACACAACATACACATTGTGTATATATATATTATATATGCTCAAGGTGTATTCATGCATATGCACGCTATCCACACACCCCCACCTTTGTTGCGCAGTTCAGGCCCTTCCCATCCTTGTAAGCTTTGAGCTGCTCCAGCCCTTCAGGCAGGTGGCAGCCGCCCACTCCCTCAGAGGCCTTGCTTGCGCTTGCACTGCCGCTGCCCCCAGGTTGGATGTACGAAGACCACGCCTTGTCTGCCTACAGGAACAACATTATGAATTGTCCCCAGGTCGGATGTAGAAATTACGCCCCCACGCTGGATGTACGAACTACGCCCCCACGTTGGATGTACAAAGACCACGCCTTGTCTGCCTAAAGGAACAACATTATGAATTGAAAAGCAAAATGTAAAAATTCGCCTACAGAAACAACATTATGAAGTGCACAGCAAAATGTGACCTGTTGGCAAGAGCGTGTGCGTGCGTGCTCTCTCTCTCTCTCTCTCTTTCTCTCTCTCTCTCTCTCTCTCTCTCTCTCTCTCTCTCTCTCTCCCTCTCTGTCTCTCTCTCTCTCTCTCTCTCTCTCTGCGTGTGTATATCTCTCTCTCTCTCTCTCTCTCTCTCTCTCTCTCTCTCTCCATTCAGCTTCTGCAGATACAGCAAGCATCCACAGTTAAGCTCACACGCTCTGTGTCCTTTTTCCCCCTTACTCGCTTTAGGTTGACAATTTCCTTGCAGTCTATTTGCTCAGTCGCCCTGCGCGATGAAGTTCCACCCACAGCAATGTCTAGCACATGCAAGCACACACACATACGCACATACATACATACATGCATACATACAAACACACATACACGCATACACACACATTCATTCATACACGCATACACACACATTCACTCATCCACAGCTGCAGCTTACACCCGCAGTCAACCTGAAACTCACCATCTCCAAGAAGTCCATCCCTAGTAAGATGATACACGTCTTTGGGGACAGAGCAGCAAGAAGCATGAGCTTCGCTTCATGGTCCTGTATACACGCAACAGATTGTTGAGCAAAGTTTAGGTGAAAGCGTGTCCTGTATGCGCAACAGATTGTTGAGCAGGATTGAGGTGAAGGAAGAGAGCAGCGAGCGAAGCATGTTGCAAACAGGTTTCTGAGAAGGCAGGAGCGTGCATTAAGAGTTTGAACTTGGGGTTTACTACTCTGTTTGCATCATTAATAAATGGCTGTTTGAGGGTCACGCAAATAGGCAGAGGTGGTGGTCTTGCCCAACATAGATGGATGGAGAGCAGGAGCAGGAGAAGTTTGTGAGAGGAATGCTGGTTCTTTGGTATTTAAATAGAGCACAAAAATTCGTGAATGGACCGAAAAACAGACACAAAAGGCAAAAATAGAGCACTTAGCAAGCAGGCACTTCAGTGCAGCGCTTCCCCATATCATCATGACATCACAGATTGTGTAGTGCATGTCTCATACGTAAAATTCCCATATCATCATGACATCACAGATTGTGCAGTGCATGACTCAATCGTAAAATTCCCATATCATCATGACATCACGGGTTGTGCATTGCATGACTCATTCGTAAAATTCCCATATCATCATGACATCACAGATTGTGCAGTGCATGGCTCATTTGTAAAGAGCACGACTCATTTGTAAAGAGCATGACTCATTCTTAAAGTGCATGACTCATTTGTAAAGAGCACGACTCATTTAAAATGGGCATGACTCATTTGTAAAGAGCACGACTCATTTGAAATGGGCATGACTCATTTAAAATGGACATATTTTAGCAGGAATGTCAGATGTGACATTACGTCTGGCAATGTATTTACTAATTTGGCAATTGCACATATACAGGAAAAATGAGCAATTTCTGCACACTGGTGATTTGAGGCACGCGATATTAGAACGCAGCGCAAGTGAATAACACACTCAAAGGCAAATACATGCAGGCACACACAAACACACACACACACACACCTGCATGTACCCACCTATCCACCTCCAACACCTTGAGGCACATGGTCAAATTTGAGCCTGATTAGTTTCTCACAAACACAAAAATACGCACTCGCGTTTGCTAGCGTGCCCCCACCCACGCCACACACCTTAAGACGCATTGTCAATGCTCGGGCCTGAGGGTCTTCGCTGCCAAGGTGGGATGACAGCAAGTCATTGAGCTGCTGGCAGAGGAAGAAATGGTCGGTGCCCCTGCAGATGATTGTATGGACAAGTCGACGTCTAATAATGATGCGTAAGAAAGGTGGGATGACAGCAAGTTATTGAGCTGCTGGCAGAGGAAGAAATGGTCGGTGCCCCTGCAGATGATTGAATGAATAAGTCGACGTCTAATAATGATGCGTAAGAAGAGTATGCCGGTATTAAATGTTGGCAGAGGTAACAGCGGTTGTTGTCCCTGCAACTTTGTGTGTGTATGTGTATGTATGTGTGTGTATATGTATATGTGTGTATGGTGTGTATGTGTGTATGTGTGTGTGTATGTGTGTGTATGTTGTCCCTGCAACTTTGCATGCATGGCATTCATGCCGTGAGAAGTTCACAAAAGGTTGAGGAGAGCACAATATTCAGCTGCTGGCAGCGATAAGAGTTTGTTGGTGCCCCTGAGCTGATTCCTGCAATTTTCAGTCAAAGTTATCCTCAAGGCACACACACACACGCACGCACACACACACACACAAACACACACACACACAAGCTATCTTCAAGGTACTGCGAGTAACTTTGCAGAGCAAGCTAATTACTGCTGGCAAAAGAATATGTGATCAATCCTGTTGCCTCCTCCAAAACTACGCTTAGGTACTACACAAATAAAAGAAATATCAGAACAAAAAAAGTCGCCTTTATGAGCAAGAGGAGATCTTAATAGTCACCATTTAAACTCAAAAAATCAGGGAACAAAGGTGTTTCATATCCTGCTCATATCATACCTTATCAAGGAGAATGGTTGCAGCATGCAGTTTTTTGTATTTTTTGAAACAGCTAATGAGGGCAGAAGAGAAATGCATTGCAGGCACTCAATTCCTTGCTTTCCTCCACTGCACATCTTGATGTGATGCAAGCAGAGGAAAGACAGAGAAAGGTGAGCAGAAAAGAGCAAGGGCTCTAATGTGGACACTTCCAACTCCTTGAGCTTATAGATAACGATTAGAATGCTTGTAAACATTTTTCTCATTAATGTCTACTTTCAATTATTCCTCACGTTTCTGCTTTGCGATTGTTCTCCTCCCAGGACCCCAAAAAGAGTGAATGACTATACCTGTCGCTGCGGAGGTACAAATTTTCATTGGATGGCTCTGCAATTGCGTACATCAAACACCTGTGGAGAGGAGAGGAGAAGCCAGAGAACTGAGAGTGGAGCGCTGTGTTATTGTGAGAGTGTGAGAGAGAGAGAGAGTTTGTACGTGATGCATATGTCTGTGTGTGGTGTGTGATCATGTGTGTTGTCATGTGTGCATTGCGCGTCCAAATTAAGCTGCATACGTGCGTCGACCTCTTTATGCATCATTTACTCTGCACCACCACACCACACCAACAATCCGGATCTTTTGTTTTTTTGGACACCAGGTGCTTACCACACTCACACCTGCACATACCATCACGTATACTTGTACAAATATTACATCAATACCTCCCTTGCACATCAGGACACACATCAAATAGCATAAGCATTGCCTCCCTTGCACATCAGGACACAATCATATATCAAATAAAATCATTATCGACTCCCTTGCACATCAGGACACATACCATATATCAAATAAAATCATAATCGACTCCCGTGCACATCAGGACACATACCATACATCAAATAAAATTGGTATAGCCTCCCTTGCACATCAGGACACACAAATATCATTAGCATTGCCTCCCTTGCACATGGGACACACAAAGAATGCACAAGACATCATCAACGACAGGTATAGCCAAAATTAAACTCACCAGCTGTGCAGCATCACCAAAACTAAACTCACCAGCTGTGCAGCATCATCAGAATAAAACTCACCAGCTGTGCAGCATCACCAAAATTAAACTCACTAGCTGTGCAGCATCATCAAAATAAAACTCACCAGCTGTGCAGCATCATCAGAATTAGTCTCACCAGCTGTGCAGCATCATCAGAGTTAAACGCACAAGCTGTGCAGCATCACCTAAACTAAACTCACCAGCTGTGCAGCATCACCAAAATAAAACCCACCAGCTGTGCAGCATCATCAAAGTAAAACTCACCAGCTGTGCAGCATCACCAAAACTAAACTCACCAGCTGTGCAGCATCACCAAAATAAAACCCACCAGCTGTGCAGCATCACCAAAATTAAACTCACCAGCTGTGCAGCATCACCAAAATTAAACCCACCAGCTGTGCAGCATCACCAAAATTAAACCCACCAGCTGTGCAGCATCACCAAAACTCAACTCACCAGCTGTGCAGCATCACCAAATTTAAACTCACCAGCTGTGCAGCATCCACCCAGCCATTGAGCTCAGCTCCGCTGCAGACATGGGGGACCGCCTTGATAGTGCTTGGGAGCGTGCGCTAGGGGTGTAGTCTGCAATCAGCACAAAAGAGTTTGGATTTGTTTGGACATCGTCTGGATTCATTTGAACATCGGGGACCTCCTTTATAGTGCTTGGGAGCGTGCGCTAGGGGTGTAGTCTGCAACCAGCACAAAAGAGTTTGGATTCATTTGGACATCGGGGACGTCCTTGATAGTGCTTGGGAGCGTGTGCTAGGGGTGTAGTCTGCAACCAGCACAAAAGCGTTTGGATTCATTTGGACATCGTTTGGATTCATTTGGACATCGGGGACCTATTTGATAGTGCTTGGGAGCGTGCGCTAGGGGTGTAGTCTGCAACCAGCGCACAAGAGTTTGGTTTCGTTTGGTGTACGCAATTGACTTGGTAAGAACTTGGTTTCTTACCAGCTGGTAGAGCAAGTGCTTTGTGCTGGTGCTTGGGAGCGTGCGCTGTGGATGTTGCCAGTGATCAGTGCAGAAGAGCGTTGACTGAATGAAGCGCTGGTTTGCTTGGCTGTAAGAGCAGGGGTATAGTGCCATTGCTTCCGAGCGTGCGCTGTGGATGTTGCCAGTGATCAGTGCAGAAGAGCGTTGACTGAATGGAGTGTGTAAGGGTGAAGCACTTGAGGTTGCTTGGCTGTAAGAGCAGGGATTGCTTGCTATCGCTGAAGAGCGTGCGCTGTGGATGTTGCCAGTGATCAGTGCAGAAGAGCGTTGACTGAATGAAGCGCTGGTTTGCTTGGCTGTAAGAGCAGGGGTATATTGCCATTGCTGAAGAGCGTGCGCTGTGGATGTTGCCAGTGATCAGTGCAGAAGAGCGTTGACTGAATGGAGTGTGTAAGGGTGAAGCACTTGAGGTTGCTTGGCTGTAAGAGCAGGGATTGCTTGCTATTGCTGAAGAGCGTGCGCTGTGGATGTTGCCAGTGATCAGTGCAGAAGAGCGTTGACTGAATGAAGCGCTGGTTTGCTTGGCTGTAAGAGCACGGGTATATTGCCATTGACTATATAAAACAAATATTTTCGAGTCCAGCTTAACCAATTTTATTTTCGTTTGACCGTTTTGGATGTTGCCAGTGATCAGTGCAGAAGAGCGTTGACTGAATGAAGCGCTGGTTTGCTTGGCTGTAAGAGCAGGGGTATATTGCCATTGCTGGAGAGCGTGCGCTGTGGATGTTGCCAGTGATCAGTGCAGAAGAGCGTGGACTGAATGAAGTGTGTAAGGGTGAAGCACTTGAGGTTGCTTGGCTGTAAGAGCAGGGATTGCTTGCTATTGCTGGAGAGCGTGCGCTGTGGATGTTGCCAGTGATCAGTGCAGAAGAGCGTTGACTGAATGAAGCGCTGGTTTGCTTGGCTGTAAGAGCAGGGGTATATTGCCATTGCTGGAGAGCGTGCGCTGTGGATGTTGCCAGTGATCAGTGCAGAAGAGCGTTGACTGAATGAAGTGTATAAGGGTGATGCACTTGAGGTTTGCTTGGCTGTAAGAGCAGGGATTTCTTGCAATTGCTTAAGAGCGTGCGCTGGGGTTGCTGCCTGTGCAAGCTGGGAGAAGGACATGAATTTTAATCTATGCAAGTGCTCCGTAGCTGAAGAGGGTACCAGGTGTGTGCCGATGTGCCGATGCTTGGGGTAAAGATAGTGAGTGTGTGAGAGAGAGAGAGAGAGAGAGAGAGAGAGAGAGAGAGAGAGAGAGAGCAATGAGTGTAAGATAGCACAGTGATGTGTGCCGATGCTGAGGGTGAGGAGAGTGCTATGAGTGGTAAAGAGGACAATGATGTGCCGATGCTGAGGGTGCAGGGAGTGCAGTTAGACGAATGTGACCGGGGGTGTCGCACTTGAGGTGCTAGTTGGTATGAGAGCAAGTGCCACAATTCAAATACCAAAGCATATCAGATTTAAGTACCATAGCATATTAGGTTTTAGGTAGAGCAAATTGAGGTGCTAGTAGGTATGGGAGCAAGTGCCACAATTTAGGTATAAAGCATATCAGCTTACAGGTAGTGCATGCTGAATTGGTGGGGGAGACTCATGGCACTTCGGGCCAATGTGTCTCCCGTTCCTTTATTGATGCAGGGAGTGTTTTGCTGCCTGCGTGGTTTTTTTTTCTTTTCTTTCATGCCGAACTGTGACGCTAGCTAGTATGAGGACATGTGTTTCAACAAATTGGAGATACGCGTCCGACAAATGTACATACCCAAACTCGAACAGAGATGGTCTGAGCCAGAAAATCAATGTAGAGATTTATTGAGCCGAGTGATCATGCAGCTGCGCAACAAGCTCTTTCTCTCATACCGCTATGCGACGTATGCGCCCTCTTAACACCTGCACCATACTGCTATGCAGCACCCCCCCTCTCAACACTCACTGAAGGGCGTGGCAGGAGGGCCCTACAAGGGAGATCGGGCTGAGCTTCTTGACACCCACACTACACAGCTAAGCAGCATTTACACCCTCAATAGCAAAATAAAGCAGCAATGTAACTCACTCCCCCCCCTCAACACTCACTCATGGGTGTGGCAGGAGGGCCCTGCAAGGGAGTCTGGGCAGAGACCCGCCTGGAAGACGCACGGGGTTTTTGTGTGTCAGGCTTCTGCAGCGTACAGACAACAACAAATAATCCATATGATTTTATTGTGAAAGAAGCTGATTTTGCGTGTGAGACGGCTCAGGCCGCTGCACGTGTGGAATCAGGGTAGTTCTCCGTTGAAATGAAACAAACAAGCATGTCATGTGGCGTGCGTCTATATGAAAGCCTTCTGCCTAGAGGATGAGTGAGGGTGTCATGTGTCATGTGTCATGGGTGAAACTGCTCAGATCTAGCTGCACACGATGATCAAGTGCTGGAGATGAAAAATGAGTTCACACGATGATCAAGTGCTGGAGAGGAAAAATGAGTGCACACGATGTTGAAGTGCTGGAGAGGAAGAACAAGTGCACACGATGATCAAGTGCTGGAGAGGAAAAATGAGTGCACACGATGATCAAGTGCTGGAGAGGAAAAATGAGTGCACACGAAGATCAAGTGCTGGAGAGGAAAAATGAGTGCACACGAAGATCAAGTGCTGGAGAGGAAGAATGAGTGCACACGATGTGCAAGTGCTGGAGAGGAAGGACAAGTGCACACGAAGATTAAGTGCTGGAGAGGAAAAATGAGTGCACACGATGTTCAAGTGCTGGAGAGGAAAAATGAGTGCACACGATGATCAAGTGCTGGAGAGGGAAAATGAGTGCACACGATGATCAAGTGCTGGAGAGGAGAAATGTGTGCACACGATGATCAAGTGCTGGAGAGGAAAAATGAGTGCACACGATGTTCAAGTGCTGGAGAGGAAGAATGAGTGCACACGATGACCAAGTGCTGGAGAGGAAGGACAAGTGCACACGGAGATCAAGTGCTGGAGAGGAAGAATGAGTGCACACGAAGTTCAAGTGCTGGAGAGGAAAAATGATCGAGGTAATTATCCTCCTCCCACATGCATATGTAAGGAAAGCAATACACAAGAACACGAGGGCTCCCTTGTAAAACAAAACATTGCCTCACACCTTGTAAGCCCCAAGGTGCATTACAGTCAGTGTAAACGAACGCAGGACGTGCTGTTCAAATAAAACGACAAGCAGGCTTGTTTGTAAAAGAACAACAGGCTTCCTCGTACCTTGTAAGCCCCAAGGTATGTCACAGCCAGGGACCTCAAAAGAGCCACGCAGTTGCGGGAGGTCCCGAACCACATGTTGTGGGTGCTGCTTGCACCCACACCCTGCAACAGACAGAGATTGGGTCATTGGAACCGTTCCTTTGTTAGAACCTGCAACACAGCTAGACTCGAGGCAAGTTTTGCTGCGGCAACACACCTTTGAGTATGGCTATGGCACATGCGTAGGGTTGGCCAGAGTCGCATATGTACATTGTATATGACTGTATATTCAGTGATTTCCCTGCCAAAAATACCGTATATACACCGTATATGAATTCGATGCTGGCCAACGCTGCACATGCGCATTATCATTTTGTGCTCACACATCATGCGCATTATCATTTTGTGCTCACATCATGCGCATTATCATTTTGTGCTCACATCATGCGCATTATCATTTTGTGCTCACATCATGCGCATTATCATTTTGTGCTCACATCATGCGCGTTATCATTTTGTGCTCACAACATCATGCGCATTATCATTTTGTGCTCACAACATCATGCGCATAATCATTTTGTTCTCACACATCATGCGCATTATCATTTTGTACTCACACATCATGCAAATTATGCATCTGTGGTTCAACGCAACAGAGTCAAGTGCCGCTTTCCACAGTGCTGTTTAAAGCACCCAAACAATATGACAGCTTCCAAAACTTGCTCAAATGAGCACTCTGTCACACTCTCTCTCTCTCTCTCTCTCTCTCTCTCTCTCTCTCTCTCTCTCTCTCACACACACACACACACACACACAACACAGACACACACAAACACACGCGCACACAGACACACACGCAAAAACATCAATAAAGCGCATGACGTCACTCTTACCTTTAGCAGCGTCTGCCACAAGGCTGAGTCCTTCAACAGCCGTCCAGCACCTATGAGGAACAGACGAGGAATTTAAAGGCGGGTAAGCAGGTGCCATACGAACAAAAAGCATGAGAAGCACATGATGTCAAACGTTAAAAGGGCACGAGAAGCACATAGAAGTGAGAGGTCAGCATACTAGCAAGGTATGGGAGGGACAAGGTGCATAGAAAAACAATACCATGCCTTATCGTATCGTACTCGTCTCACACCCCAAATTTCAGGGATGTTTTGTTGCGTCCTACACCTTTCTGCACCCCCAATATGAAATGTGTCTGCCCGGGTTTAAAAAGGAAAAAGGGTAAATAGAGTAACAAAAAAAAGCAGTAACAGGGCAAAAAACATGTATGCAGGGTGTCATAGAAACGATTCGGTATTTGTGTGGTTTTCTTTTCTTTCATAAATGTGGGAAATGGTTTTCCTGCTCTTTCTTTTCTGTTCATTTTCTGGCACAGTATCTTAAAGGGGAACCAGAGACCAGGTGCAGCAGGAAGAAAAGGGGTGCACACTGGTTGAAGGCACCATCCCAGCAGAAAAGCGCCCTTGCCGGAAAGCACCATCCCAGCAGAAAAAGGCACCAGAACCAGCAGAAAAGCACTCCAACAGAAAAGCACCATCCCAGCAGAAAAAGACACCAGCCCCAGCAGAAAATCACCCCATCAGGAAAGCACCATCCCAGCAGGAAAAGGCACCAGCCCCAGCATGAAAGCACCACCCCAGCAGGAAAAGGCACCAGCCCCAGCAAAAAATCACCCCAGCAGGAAAACACCATTCCAGCAGGAAAAGGCACCAGCCCCAGCAGGAAAGCACCCCTGCAGAAAGAAAAGGGGTGCACACTGGACGAAGGCACCATCCCACACAGATGAAATTCACAAATTCGTCGCCTTATGTCAGGGCTGCAGGGTTCATAACTTACGAAACACAGCACGTGGATGTTGCCACACCTGACCCGCTGGATGCCGCCACACCTGACTTGCCGCAGGATTCACAACTTACGAAACACAGCACGTGGATGTTGCCACACCTGACCCGCTGGATGCCGCCAACCTGACTCGCTGCAAGATTCACAACTAACAAAACACAGCACGTGGATGTTGCCACACCTGACCCGCTGAATACTGCCACACCTGACTTGCTGCAGGATTCACAACTTACAAAACACAGCACGTGGATGTTGCCACACCTGACCCGCTGAATGCTGCCACACCTGACTCGCTGCAGGGTTTGCAACTTACAAAACACAGCACGTGGATGTTGCCTCACCTGACCCGCTGGATGCCGCCACACCTGACTCACTGAGTCGTTGCTGACTTACATCACAGCTGATATACACCAGCACGTGAACGTTGCCACACCTGTGAATGCTTGGTAGCGTGCGTCCTGCACAAAGTCCAGCCGCACGTCTAGGTCTGCACGGATCACGGCCATCACGTACTGTGTGGACATAACAAAGGGACAGGGCCTTGTGAGAAGGTGTGCCCAGGCAGGAATGGGTGCTAAAGTGCAAAGGTTAGCTGCACTTTTAGGTCTGCACGAATCACGGCCACCACATACTGTGTGGGGAAAAAACGGGCAAAGGGTGCAAAGCCTTGTGAAAAGGTGTGCTCAGGCAGGAATGGGTGCTCAAGCGCAAAGGCCAGCTGCACTTTTATGCATTTTTAGGTCTGCACGAATCGCGGCCACCACGTATTGTGTGGGAAACAAAAAAGAAAAAAAGGGTGCAAAGCCTTGTGAATAGGTGTGCCCAGGCAGGAATAGGTGCTTAAGTGCAAAGGCCAGCTGCACTTTTATGCACTTTTAGGTCTGCACGAATTACGGCCACCACGTATTGTGTGGGCAAACAAAAAAGAACAAAAGGGTGCAAAGCCTTGTGAAAAGGTGTGCTCAGGCAGGAATGGGTGCTCAAGCGCAAAGGCCAGCCGGCACAAACTGCAGGCTTCCGTGTGTCACGGCTGTCACATGCTGCGTTGACAACACAAACAAGGGAGACAGAGCCTTGCAAAAAGGCGTGCTCAA
>Ga0307942_1000847_pt1 | contig 23042 bp, 31 predicted proteins | sample OrgLakmetagen175_FD_201846 | JGI IMG/M metagenome (GOLD analysis project Ga0307942, IMG submission 201846) | Saline water microbial communities from Organic Lake, Antarctica - #175 | ecosystem: Environmental > Aquatic > Non-marine Saline and Alkaline > Saline | place: Antarctica: Organic Lake... | reverse complement strand
GCTGAGGGGTGGTTTGGGGGGGGAGTTGGGGGGGGCAGTCGGAGGGGGAGGAAATGGGTGCATGGCCTCTGTACACCAGCATCAGGGCAGGGAGCATAATCTGCGAGTGTAAGCATGGGTTGCATGTTGCACGTGTGTGTGTGTGTGTGTGTGAAGCCTGTAGACTAGGGTGACTCATGGATAGAAAGGGAGCACACCAGGTACTGCAGTATTATGTGTGTGTTTGTGTGTGTGCAGGTGAGTGTGTATGTATGTGTGCATGTATGGGTGTATGCGTCCCCATCTGTGTGTACCCTGAGTCTGTATGATGTGATATTCAGTGTCATTGTTTGCATACATGCGAGTGTGTGCGTGTGCATCTGTTTGTATGATGTATGATTGATTGATTTTGTGTGTGTGCGCGTGTGTGCGTGTGTGTGTATGCCCATGCCTGTGCATGTGTGAATTACCTGGTGTCCCTCAGGGGTGGTCACAGGCACAGCAGCTGCGTTTGGCAGCACAGCCCACTCCCACATCGGACCATGAGGAGGCAGGCTTAAGGCTGACGTAGGTGCAGGGGAGGGGTAGACGCCATCCAGCAACGGCTGAGTGCTGCTGCTGGGCGCTGGCTGCTGCTGGGCGTTGGGTGCATGGAGGCCACTGCAGTGGAGTGCAGTGCTGCTGTCGACTGCCCTTGACCAATCATTGCTGGTCTGTGTTGCGATTTGTGTCATGGAACTGCTGCTGCTGCTGCTGCTGTTGTGGGGTTGGTTGCTGCCATTGTTGTGCTGTTGTGCGATGCTGGGGGTAGGCCAGGCAGGCCCTGTTTGAGTCTGGGGTGCTGCGTTTGCTGTCGTATTGGACAGCGACCCATTTGCTGCTGCTGCTGCTGCTGCTGCTTCTGCACCAGCCTCAGCCCCTGCTCCCTCCCTTGCCGCACTGCCAGTGTCTGTCAATGGTGTGGTTTCAAGGTACGAGCTCTGCCGCTTGCCCCTCCGCCTTGCTTTCACGGCCGCCTTGGCAGGAGCAGCAACAGAGTCTTCCCCCTCATGACCCCCTATACCCAAATGCAACCCTACACTAGAACCTCCTCTTTCAGACGACCCCTGACTTTCTTTGTCCAGATCAGACAGCACAGCACCCCCCCCCTCCCCTCTCATTCCTCCCACACCACCTGATGGCTCTCCATCTCCTGCATTCTGTGGTGTGATGCCTCCTGCCCCACCACCAGCTCGCACATCAGCACCCCTCCCTCCACCACTCTCCCCTCTCCCTCCCACTCCTGATCGCTCTCTCTCCCCTGCTCCTTCAATCTCAACACCCATTGGCTCTCTATCCTCTGCTCCTTCATTCTCAACACCCCTTGGCTCTTTCTCCTCTGTTCTTCCAGTCTCAACACCCCCTACCTCTCTCTCCTCTGCTCCTTGAACCTCAACACCCCCTGGCTCTCTCTCCTCTGTTCTTCCAGCCTCAACACCCCCTACCTCTCTCTCCTCTGCTCCTTGGGCTCTACTACCCCCTCCCCCTACTTCAGACACAGCAGCTGGAGGTCCAGGCAAGAAGGAGGACAAGCTGAGCAGCTTACGCGCAGGCTGATGCTGCTTGCTTCCCACAGAAACGGTAGAGGTCAGACACTCCGCAGCACCGTCTGCTGCTGGAGGCTCTGCTGGAGCTGGGTGCGCTGCAGGCTCCTCTCGTCCTGGAGCGAGGTCTCCAACTGCTGATGACTGTGACGCTGCCGCGCTCGCAAGCGCGGACCGTGTTGCGGCTGCTGCCGCCTCAAGCATCTGCAGCGCTACCCCTGACGCGGCTCCTGCTGCAGCGACCACTCCCTGTTCTGATGAAGGCTGCAGTGCTTCAGCAGGCTGTGCTGTGGGCTGCTTGACGCCTCCAAGCCTGGAGTGTGGCGGTGCTGGTGCATCTGGTAGGGCCGTGTCAGTGTCTAGAGATGTGAGGTTTGCCGCTCGGGAGCCTCCTGTTGTGCGTGTTGATCCTGGAGCATTTTCAGCCGTGTGTGATGCTGCTGAGGTCAAATTTGCCCTGCTGGCTGTGCTGCCCTGCTGGATGTGCCCTGCTGGCTGTGCCCTGCTGCCTGTGCTTCCTGCCAAACTTGCCCCGCTGGCTGTGCTGTCCTGCTGGCTTTGCCCTGCTGGCTGTGCCCTGCTGGGTGTGCTGCCTCTGTCTGCGGGCGCAGGAGTGTCTGCACTCGTAGCTGCTGGAGCGCGCACACCATCAAGTTCTGGTGCTGCTGCCTGGACATCCACTTCAGCTGTTTGGTGTTGCGTCTGAATGCTCACTTTCTGGGTGAGCTCCTGCGCGCGCACACACACAAATACACAGGGAATGGCATTAATGGCCACCATTCATTTTCAGATTTAGCGAGAACTGCCCACTCTTTGGAGGCACTGCTGGCACGCCAGCCCAAGGATTTCGCGGACGGGTTGCTTTTGGGTATGTATATCAGATTGGACCCACAAACTTACAGTAGCAATCTGCGTACGCAGCTCCTGGGGCAGTGCTCCCAATTTTGCTAGCAGCAGCTGCACGGTCGCTTGGGTTTGTGCCTGCAATTGTATAAATACAAACATAAGCTGTTACAGATTGTTGGAGAGGGTGCGTAGGGCCAGTAGGTTTGGGGAGAAGGTAAGAGGTCGGCATGCTAGAAGCAAGCTTATATGTAAGAAAAGCAGCCAAGAAAGTACATACACAAAACAAGCTTACGTGTAGGAAAAGCAAATGAAAAAGTAAGTATGCAAAATAAGCGAGGGGGGGCGATTTAATTGCAATTGATGACGACTCCAGATTGAGTGCAGTATTTATGATGATGATGAAGATGATGATGAGCAGGAAGGTGGAAAGCAGGAAGCCAGTAGTCACGGCCAACACGATACAGACTATGGACTTCTTTTTGTACGGGGAGAGGTGGAACCCCAAAAGCTACATGCCAAGTCCAGGACGTGTATAATGCTGTCACGCTAGTGCTCCGTGTATAATGCTGTATAATGCCGTGCATAATGCTCCGTGTATAATGCTGTCATGCTAGTGCTTCGTGTGTGAGCAGTGGCAGGTGGAAGTGGAACTTCACTAGATGTGCAGTGCTTAAGCGGTGAACACCCATTAGCAGTGCCAGGACGCTCACCTGTGTATCATGTGCTATATAGGACGCTCACCTGTGTCATGCTGCGCTTGAGTTTGGGGGGCTGCTGGGGACCATCTGGACTTGCAGCTGCAAAAGGGGGGGCAGATGCCACTGGCAGGAGGGAGGGACCGGCAGGTGCAAGACAGGAGGCTCCCTCCTGTCAGGTAGAAGAGTGCAGCTTTGGGTTGGACGTAAGAGGGCGTAAAAAAGGAAGGGTGAATTTTGGGCGAGTCCAGGATGAGGCGGTGCACGCTTGCAGGCTCCCTCCTGTCAGGTAGAGGAATTCTTCCTTGGTCAAACGTAAAAAGAAGCGTAAAAAGAAGTGAGAAAAGAAGTGTGGATTTTGGGCGAGCCCAGAATGCGGCAGTGCACCCTTACAGGCTCCCTTCTGTCAGGTAGAGGAGAGTAGTAAGTTTTTGGTTGGGCGCAAGAGAGCACAAAAGGAACAGGTGTGATCTTCGAGCGAGTACGCGTTCAGGCGGGCAAGTTTATAGGTTCCCTCTTGTAAAGTGACAAGGAAAACCGCTCAGCTGATAGCTGCTCGTTCAAGTTCAAAGGCAAGAATTTGAGAGAAAACAAATGCAAGTGTCAAGCAAGATTAGGCTGAGGTGGTGCATGCTCCCTCCTGTAATTCGACATGGAATCTGGTTTCAAATTGTCGATCAAAGAATTGTTTAAAAAAGAGGAGTGCTGCCATGGGGTGGGAGCTGGTTAATGTAGTGTGTGCCCACAGGCTCCTCGCAAAGCGAGAGGAGGTATTAAATGCTGGAAGCTTACAATTACAAACAATGCATACAAGTTGTACCAAGCTCTGCATTGACATCTGTGCACATTCCATCAAAAATCTTAACTGCACTACAAATCTCGTGGAATGGCAGAGTAGGAACGAGAATAGAATGTAAAGAAGGCATGCTTTAGAGGCTAGTCACGACTGCTGCTGCGTTCTCCATACGCAATCACATGCTTAAACATACACATACATACACACATTCATATCCACACTTACCAGGGTGATGCGCGAGGGGGAAGTCGTTGGGTTTGTTGGCGATGCTGCTGGGACGCTGGGTATCCGAGATTTACTTGTTTGAGGGCGGAGTGCTCTGTTAGGGAGTGTGTGGGGAGGAGGGGTGGATGGCTGCTGCTGGTGTTGGTCCTCTTCTCGTCCTTCCTGTGGTTATTCATCATCACCATCAGCAGCAGCAGTGGTATGAGAAGCACTGGTAGTTGAATAATGCTGTGTTCAAATGAAGTGTTGTAGCAACATAACATTAGGGTTGACAGGGGCCCAAATTTTGGGCGAGACTCAATGTGCTTGTAATTCAGGCCTGCGATATGCGTTTGTGTGTGTGTTTTGTTTGTGGTGTTGTGTGTGAGTGCGTGTGTGGCATTCTTTTAAAGCTACGTCATGGTTGTATGTGTGTGTTTGGGAGTGGGTAGGTGATTTGTGTGTAGGTTGTCTCTATGGTTGTGATAAACCTCTCATGCATTGATGTGTGCCGGCGCCAGTGAGACAGTTTTTAGGGGTGCATGTGCTCTTTGAAAGGCAAGCCTGGGTTTAGACGAAAAATGTGCAAACAAACACGTCAGGTTTTGTAGAGATTTGCTACAAAGTGTTCCTGCCCATGCAACAGATCAGCACCATCAGAGCCAGGTCATAAGAGCGTTTAGCCTTTTAAGCTTGCATACACACTCTCTCTCTCTCTCTCTCTCTCTCTCTCTCTCGCTCTCTCCCTTCCTTTCACACACACACACACATGCATGCACCCACCATTGGCGCCTGGCCGAACGGGTGCGTAGCCTGATGGGTGGATGCAGGGCTAGGGGGCTCAGAGCTCTTTGAGTCCATGCTGCCCAGCTGCCTGAACAGCAGATTTCTCCACACAACCTGCCCTTCCCCTGGTTGCTGCAGCAGCTGCTGCTGCTGTTCCTGCTGCTCACCACTGACCTGCTGCTGCTGCCCCTGCTGCCCTTCCTGCTTTGAATCTCCAAGCTCCAGTGCAGCCTCTTCTTGCTGCTGTGTGCTGGCCACATCCTCTGATCCACCACCAGCCTCCAGCCTGTCAGCCGTGTGCCTGTCTGCCCCACCTCCCCCTTTGTCGTCTTTGACCTGAGCTGCCCCGCTCAGAATTGTTGAGGAGGGTGCTGAGGCGTAACGAGACAGGGCTGGGGGTGTGTGCCATAGAAAGGGAGTGGAGTCTTTGCTGCTGGGTAAAGAGGGCGGAGTCGGCAGTGACCAGCGTGCGAGAGATCTGGGGCAGTGTGTATATGTGTGTTCATATGTGTATGTGCATGTGTATGTGTGTGCGAGACTGCTGTGTTTATTATCACGTGCACACTCAAGGTGAGTCATTGGCATGTACAAGTGAAATTGAGAAGTGTCAACGTTTGAGGCGTGCATACATGCATATATGCATAGTACCCACTTTCACGTTCCTAAAGCTGCATTGGTGAGGGCAGAATATGCCAAGTCATCTTCAACGCACGCATACGTACACGCTCAAATCAGCTCCAAAATGAATGTACTCAATGACCTGGGAAACTGAAAGCTATGTAGCTCAAGCTCTGGAATGGAGCTTCACTGTTCTGCAGCTTTGGTGCAATTGTGATGAACTCTTTTGTGTCTGAGAATGAAACCTCTGCACTTTTGTCCGTCCAGACGTGAAGTCTTGACCAAGCTTTTTGTTACAACTCAGTATACCTGCTCGGAGAATGGATGATTGGGGAGCTTGCAACGACAGAGGAGGCCTGACGTTGTGGCAGCAGCACAGGACTGTAGTTTGTGCATCCTTGGTCCGAGCCGGTGGTGGACGGGCTCCTGTGGAGGTAAGTGCAATTGTGAGAGTTAACGTGTGTGTGTTTGTGTGTATGTATGCGCAGATGTTTGCGTGCGCACATTCTAAGAGCGCCTGTGTGAGAGAGTGTGTGTGTGTGTGCGCGTCCGTGCATATGTGTGTGTGTAAATGCGTGCTTTGAAAGAGTCAAGGTGCAAATCAGGAAGGCTGTAGGTAACGGAAAACAGAGGAGGTAGTGCGCTTTAAAACGCACACAGCGTATGAGTGCGTTTTCACACAAACATGCAGTGAAGCACCGGAATGTGACGTAGAGGTGTGTGTGTATGTGTGTGTGTGTGTGGTGTGCGACCTAGAGAAACACACACACGTACATGCACGTAGTGAAGCACTGGTATGGGACGTAGAGGTAACATGTAGAAAGTTGTAGGCCTGTTGTGAACAAAGCACGTCCAACGTCTACCAACGTCCTCCGTCTACCAACGTCCTCCGTCTACCTCCGTGTCTTATGTGCTTATGTGTTTACATACACACACGCACGCACATGTGTTCACACATACATGCTACGTATGCATGCACTTACAGTGGTTATACACATACACACACAACACACAGAAACAAAGAGCAGGGTATAGGTGGCACATGGCCATCCCACCAGATACACATCGTTGGTAGGACCTATGATCAATAGATCACCAGTGATATAATTCAGATACACATCGTTGGTAGGACCCATGATCAATAGATCACCAAAATTATAATTTAAACGCACATCATTGATAGTACCCATAATCAATAGATCACCAGTCAGTATAATTTAGATGCACATAATTGATAGTAACCATAATCAATAGATCACCAGTAATATAATTCAGACGCACATCGTTGGTAGTACCCATAATCAATAAATCACCAGCAATATAATTTAGACGCACATCGTTGATAGTACCCATAATCAATAAATCACCAGTGATATAATTCAGATACACCTTGTTGGTAGTACCCATAACCAATAGATCGCCAGTATTATATTTAGACGCGCCTTGTTGGTAGTACCCATAATCAATAAATCACCAGCAATATAATTCAGACGCACCTAGAGCCAGAGGACAGTCTACACCCCAGCTGGACAGCTGCCTTTGCTGCCCTGAGGGAGGGATGCTTTTTGAGGTCCTCCGCACTCACGTCGGCCAATGAGTGTGGTGTGGTTGACTGGGGCGTGCTGAGAGAGCGGCGGACCTGCTGCTGAGCTGGTCTGTCCTCTGTTAGTGTGTTAGTGTGATTGTGTGTTAGTGTATTTGTGTGTCCTAGTGTGTCCTCTGTAAGTTAGTGTGTTAGTGTGTTAGTGTGTTAGTGTGTTAGTGTGTCCTCTGCTAGTGTGTTTGTGTGCTAGTGTGTTTGTGCGTGTATATATGCGTGTGCTTGCATGCTTGTGTGTGTAGGTATGAATGTGTATCAGTATGTTGTGTGTGGTGTGTTGTGTGGAGAAAGAGGCCATACCAATGTCAAAGCCCCAGCATACTACAGACAAAACCTACGGTACCGGTGCGAGGTGCACACCCCATTATTTTGCACACACCATTATTTTGCGCACCCCATTATTTTGCACACACCATTATTTTGCGCACCCCATTATTTCGCACACACCATTATTTTGCACACCCCATTATTTTGCGCACACCATTATTTTGCACACACCATTATTTTGCACACACCATTATTTTGCACTTGCAGCAAACTGATGTGCAGACATGGCATCAGTTGCACATATGGACATCCCTCGCACATCACCCGTTTCAGCACAACGATTGCAGCACCTCATTGCAATGCAACTCATTCCCTTTACGTCGAACGTATGTAAGTGGTTGCCCTATTATCAACATTTACTACACACCAGCGAACAAAGACAACACAAAGAAAACTGAGAACTTCCCCGGTAAGTTTAGGACACTTTAGGCACACACACACACAGCACACACAACACACACATGATGTTGCATTTGCACAAATCCACATGCGCATGCGCATACCCATCAAACTCAGACCACGTTTTGTCACACATACACACGCATACGCAAACGTGATTTTGCACACACACACACTGCAAATCCATGTGCGTGTACATGTACCGATCAAACAGAAATCACAACTTGTCACACACATACGTACACACACACACAAACACACATGCACACACAAGGCCCAAAGGCATACAGGCACACCTGTGCCTCCTTGTTGCTGGAGTGCAAACACCTGCATGTCTGCAGTCTTGGCCATTGGTTTTGTATGTTCCAGTCCACCCCCAGCCCCATCACCGCCCACCCTCTCCCCTCCCCCTTTCCTACCTCTAAAACTCGAGCTGCCACTACCACTACCACTGAATCTCCTATGTGTCACTCCTGAAGGTCTCTCCAGCTCCGCACTTCTATTCTCCAGCTCCAGTAGAAAACCTGCACAGAAGCCGGTCTCGACAGGCGTTGCGTGGGCGGCTGCATCTGCTTCAAAGCTGCCCTTCGCAATTTTTGCAGGTTTGGCCAGCCCACTCAAGGCGGAGGCACCGGCGTGGTGACCTTGTACGCCGGCTGTATTGCAAATATTACTAGCTGTGACGGCATTGCTGCGGCTGTGGACGGCACTGTTCTGGCTTGCTGCGCGCGCAGCAGCTCTTGTTCTTGACGGGTCTGTGCGTGAGTGTGTGTGTTTGTGTGTTGTGTTTGTGATAGTCTGCATGCTTTTGGGGATGTGTGCATGCTTACGGATGCGTTTGTAGGTGTGTACTGAATGTGTGCATGCTTACGAATGCGTTTGCATGTGTGTATGTCTTACAGGTTTAGTTGTATGCGTGCGAGTGTGTTTGTAAAAGTACCCATGCTTGCATTGGTGCACATGCTTTGCTGCTTTGAAATACAGGCCAGTGCGTGTGTGTGTGTGCGTGCACGCGCGCGCGTGTGTGCGTGTATATGTGCGGCAGTACACGCTCGCAACAGTCATTGCTGTGCAGGGGGGGCAGCAGTTGTCAAGGCTGTTTTGTGCAAGACATAGAGACAGAGCATGGACACAGATATCTGAACACCTACTACTGTACCCTCTGGACACCCACCCACTTGGGTCTACATTGCCTTGGACACCAACCCAGACACAGGGCATGGTGCCAAATCCGCTTTCCTGAACAGCTGGAACAAACACAGTCAGGATGCTCATAGACATCTATCTAGACACTGGTCATGGCGATAGACGTACCTGGACGGATGGAGTACAGGCCAGACACAAAAGCGCTTTGGGATTGGGTGGAGGGGCGGGAGGTGGAGGGAGGAGAGGAAGGAGCCTGAAAGAGCGGTGTGTCAGCGCTAGACTTTTGTTGCCCCTCGTGGGTGGTGGAGTCGGTGGTGGTGGAAGCTCTTGTGGAATGGGTGTGGCCTGGAGCTTTGTAGATGGCGGGCGTGTCCTGTGCTGCTGGGGTGCTGACATTGGTTTGGGGGGAGGGGCGAGAAGGGGAGATGCAAGGGGAGGCTTGGAAAGATGATCTGAAGGTCAAAAAAGAAAATGTGGGGTCGAATATGAAAATGAAATACTTGTGGGGGAGGTGGTGGAGAGAGGCTCGGGAAAGAGGGCGTCAGGATATGATCAACTGGAGTGAGGTATCGGGTGCAGCTAATGATTTACTTATTGAGGTGTCAGGTACAGCTAATGATATGATTTACTGAATTGAGGTGTCAGATGCAACTACAAGAAGTGGAGGCACAGAAAGATATGGTGTGATGGTCAGAGAGGGAGTCGACGCAACCAAAGTAAGAGAGGCTTGCAATGGGGGGGGGCGCTGAAAAGAGGAGAAGAGAGAAGAACGCACAGAGCAGGCTGAGACTGACATTCTTCAACACCCACAATTGCTTCATGCACACTGGATATACATTGATGCACGAGAGTGTCGACAATTTGGTTAAGGAGCCTGTACTCACATAAATCAAATATGAACTGGCTATGGATTGGCTAAGGGGTTTGGCTTTTTTGTGGGTTGTGACGAGTGGCCAAAGACAGTCCATAATAAATCCGGTCAGAAACGGCGCCCATGCTCTGAGACACTTGACTGGGAGAAGGTGCATCAAGAAAAGAGTGCACCCATCCAAACTGCTCCAGGAGATCCCGTCAGGATCCGATTTTGGGCCCAGCCTGTTGTCATTCTTTTCTGATCCACAGGTATCCATTTTTTAACCTTGCAGTGGAGGAGCTTTCCGGTACTCGATGCCTAACCAGCTACTTTTGCTCAGTTGATGTGGGGAGTAGTACCGCCAACGGTGATTTGTGTCTACAGCATTGCATCAAAGTTGTCAGGCGACCCTGGCATTAATACGGTATAGGGTTGGCCAGAACCGTACATATGCACCTTATATGACGTGTCTTTGGTGATTTCCCTGCCAAAAATACCGTATATATACATGTATATATATGTACCGTACATGTATGTATATATGGTTCTGGCCAACTCTAATTATACAGCACCTTGCCTATGGGTAGCAGCAGCTCCCACAGGGAATACCAAGAATGCCTGTTTGGGGTCAGTGGACGAATGTAGCCACGAGGCTCCTTCTCCCTAATTTAGGTGGGGAGAGTAGTTTGTCACTGCCTGCAGTTTGATTACTTATTCATCTTTTTATTTATTGTTCTTACAGCCACTTATAGGTGTCTGACAGTTTGTGCTTCATCACGCAGCCCCGGACCCCTCCAGCACCCTACCTTATGGAAATAGGGGCAACGGACGGTTCCCGATGGGACATGATGGTTTCCAGTTTGGGGTGGGTGGGGTAGGACAGCCGCTCTACTTGGTGCTCCGCATGGTGGAGGAGCCCGTCAAATTCCCTGCTGGAGTCCAGGTCTAGGTCAGCAAGCTGGCCGGTAGACAGCAGGGTAGAGGGACGAAGGGGTGAATCCCTGTGATGTAGGCAAAAACAATAAGTCGTGTACACTATGACTAGGTTGTACTCTATGACTAGGGGTGTACATTAAGACTAGGGTTGGACAGAGCCGTGTATATACATACACCATATGTGACCGTATATTTGGTGAAATTTCTGCCAGAAATGAAGTATATACACCGTACATACATGGTTCTGGCCAACCCTTAAGTCAATACAAGGGTGCCATCCAAGTGGCACGTTCTATGTACGAGTGAGTATTCTATACGTAACTAGTACCTTCACACAGAAGGAGACACCTGAGGGCCTCTGCCATATGACGCAGACTGGCAAAGGTAGTGCACAGATATGTGGAGTCTTGCCAGATGGAGCACAGGCTGGCCAAGTAGAGCACAGACAAGTGAGGGCCTGCCACATAACACAGACTGGCAAAAGTAGTGCACAGATATGTGAAGTCCTGCCATATGAAATACAGGCTGGCCAAATGAAGCACGTACGAGTGAGGGCCTGCCACATAACACAGACTGGCAAAAGTAGTGCACAGATATGTGAAGTCCTGCCATATGAAATACAGGCTGGCCAAATGAAGCACATACGAGTGAGGGCCTGCCACATAACACAGACTGGCTAAAGTAGTGCACAGATATGTGTAGTCCGGCCAGATGGAACACAGGCTAGCCAAGTAGAGCACAGACGTGTGAGGGCCTGCAAACTGAATACAGACCAATTCCTTCTAGTTGTGCATGTTTTTGCCACGCCACATACTTCTGATTGTAGGAGCCCATCAAACGCAAGAGCACTGCATCCTTTTTGTCGACCCGTCCTCACTATTGAGGGCTGACTAAAGTAAAAACACCTACACCAAATTATACCGTACATTTCAAAATGTGTCCCTGCCTAAACTACCGTACATATGCAATGTACATACGTACATGTGGGGCTGTGTAGTTTACATATTGAGGTAACGTACTTCTATCACTGCGTACCGTGAACGTTTTCACTCCCTTGCGGTGTATCGCAAGCACATAAGCACATAAGGAAACTATAATAGAAAGGCCTTGGCGAAGCTCGCATTGTGCAAGATTAATTACTTTTGTGAGCATGAACAGGAAGGGGCCGGGAATGCCCCCGAGGGGCACAAAAGCTTGTTGTGGGCGTTATTTAAAAAAAAGCCCAGTAGTGCAACAGTGAGAAGGCGGGTTGAAGAGGACAGGGCAGCAGAGCGGGATGCAGCAGCAGCAGAAAAGAAGAGGCCACCTGAAGGCCTAGGCTGACCTCAGGCATCAGCATCAGTTTTTTGGGGGGGGGGAAGAGCAGTGTAAGCAGGTGTCGTCCTTCACATGCACATGTACGTGTGCGCGCACACATGCATACGCGCATGCGTATGCATACACGCACACATGCGCATCCCTGTGCATGCATATGTATGCACACGCGCACATACACGCATACATATGTGCGCATACAAGCATGCTCAGAGGACCAAAAGGCCCTCACTTAGGCTAGCAGTGTGTTTATTAATTAAGTATTGCCCCCCTCATATTGCTCGCATTGGGGTTTATTAATTGGGTTCTTCCAAACCTCGCATTCAATGATTGGTTTCGGTACCCTACAGTACGTGCGGGATTTGTCTAATTTCAAGCAACAACTTTGACCTTCACCTCAATCGCTCCCCAAAGATCACGCCAATAGGCACACACGCCAACAGGCACACTCAACTTCAACCACTACCTCAACAGCTTTCCAAACTCATGCCTACAGGCACGCACACAAAATCACACAGACGCACACACAAAATCACGCCCACAGGCGCACACACATACCTGCCAGTTGTCCTGGAGCTCTGGGAGAAGGCTTTGCTGTACAGCGTGCGCGCCTTGGCTGAGATGTCCATGGAATAACGTAGGGGGGGTGCAGGGGGTTCGAGGAGGCCGGCCTCATGCTCAGGCTCTGGTATGGCAGCAACCACTCCTGTGTTCAAGATATGATTAATGCCGTTGGTTTTTAAACTCAAGGCTGTGAGGCATCGTGGATGGGGAGAGGGGAGTGACGACTGCCGATTCAAGAGTTCGAGGCTCGGTGAATGAAGGGAGTGAAGCCAATACTGTAACTCGAGAGTGTGAGGATTTGTAAATTGGGGAAGGGGGGAAGGGAGTGATGGCTTCTTCTCAAGAATCTGACATTTGATGAATTGGGGACGGGATGTTAGGGCAAGGGGCTCAATAAGAATGACTTCCTGCAAGACCTTTGGGATGGCAGTCACTTTCTGTACAAGCAGAAACGTGGCTAGGGTTCTTCGGCTGCTTTTGGAAGTCATGATTGTCATTATTACAAAGGAAAGCAATAGCTTGCTCCCTCAAACACCAACGGTTTACCAGCAATTTCGATGCGCGTGCACAGCACAGGTTCGGAACTGGAGGGATGGTTAGGATGGAGAAGGGACAAAGGATTGGTCTGAGTTTTAACAGTATGGTGACCTTGTGTCATGGTCGTCATTCATGTGTCCGAAAAGCTCTTGTGTGATTTGAACATACATTATGCATTTAAACATACATTACACATAGTACGTACATTATGCATAATACATACATGTACAAAAATGTGCATACAGGTGGGAAACCAATAGGGTCGGCCTGTCCTGTATACCTATATATGTATATATACACCATCAGGTTATTTTCAAGCCAAAAACATAGTAATGTACACCTTATATACACGGTTCTGGCCAACCCTAAAAATAAAAGATGCAGGTTGTTTGCAAACGTGAACACTGCACGATGCGGTCTGATGACGGCATACTCTTAGGGTTGGCCAGAACCATACATACAACGGTGTATATACGGTATTTCTGGCAGGAAGATCACCGAACATACGGTCATATACGGTGTATATGTACGGTTCTGGCCAACCCTACATACTCATGTTACTGATGCTAATCTCCACCCAGCAGAAAGGAAAGGTGGCCTTCATTTGAGACTATTTGTGTACCTGTGCTCCCTTGGTTCTTTACAAGCTGCACTGTGTTGAGTTCATCTATGTGCTCAAAACAGCCGCCGTCTCTCTTGCTGGCATTGCATGCATGGCTCTTTAGGGTTGGCCAGAACCGCATATATGCACCGTATATGACCGTACATTTGGTGATATCCCTTCCAAAAATGTCGTACAAACCCCGTATACATATGGTTCTGGCCAACCCTACTCTTGCATCACTCTTGCTGGCATTGCGCACTCTTGCCAAAATTCCATCCGCACTTGCATCATTGCGTACTCTTGCATCACTTTTGCGTCACTCTCGCTGACATCGCGCTCGTGCTTGCACGCCCAACAGACAAGCACACCATGCATCATATCACTGACCCATGTTGTCCAGCACTTCCAATACGCTAGGTGGCCTGCCTCTGATGCTGTCAAGCTCGACACTTCGACGAGCCATTAGATGGCCCACCATCTTGCCTCCGCTCTGTATGTACACGTTCATGAAGTGTGGGTTTCACATACCGTGCTGCAAAACTATGCAGCAAGGTTGATAAGTAGATAAGACGCCACCTTGCCTCCACCCTGTGTGTGCACATTTATGAAGCGCTCACGTATACAATTATGAAGTGCTCTGCTCTATACATAAGCACAATTATGAAGTGCTCTACTTTATACATAAGCACGTTTATGAAGTGCTCTGCTCTATACATAAGCACAATTATGAAGTGCTCTGCTCTATACATAAGCACATTTATGAAGTGCTCTGCTCTATACATAAGCACATTTATGAAGTGCTCTGCTCTATACATAAGCACATTTATGAAGTGCTCTGCTCTATACATAAGCACATTTATGAAGTGCTCTGCTCTATACATAAGCACATTTAGGAAGTGCTCTGCTCTATACATAAGCACATTTATGAAGTGCTCTGCTCTATACATAAGCACATTTATGAAGTGCTCTGCTCTATACATAAGCACATTTATGAAGTGCTCACGTACACAGGCTCGCGAGCTCACGTGCACATTTATGAAGCGCTCACGTACACACATGATGCTCACAAACACAGGACTGTCAAAACATGCAATCGCAAGGCAAAAAGCTTCATAACTAGCAAAATTTGCACCCTGCTTTTGAAATGTTTGCTTAATGATACAAGCATTTATATCTGTGTGCAGTGCTTTTAACCAAATTGAACTACACCTCCAATTACAATCTAATGCTCAAGAACAGAAACAGGTCTGGACGCATCTGGCCTAAACGTAAATATGTGATCAGGTCTGGACGCATCAGGTCTGGACGTAAGTATGTGATACACATATCTTGCTTGAGCCTCACAGATTTGATAGTCTGTGAGAAATTCACCAGGCAGGCAGTTTTCATGCAAACACGACTTGCATTACTTCAATAGGCAGGCAGTGCGCGCAAACACGTCTTGCAATGCTTCATCAGGCAGGCAGTGCGCGTGCAAACACGCCTTGCAATACTTCATCAAACACGCAGGCAGTGCGCGTGCAAACACGCCTTGCAATACTTCATTAGGCAGGCAGTGCACGTGCAAGCTTGCAGGGAGCCTGCAGGTAGCCTGCATGGGCTTCTCCATCCCCAATCCCTGATCTCTGCACGGTTTTTACACAATTGCTTATTTCACCATGCGCAGCTTCTAAGCTGCAGGCAGTGCATGTGCTTTTCTATCCCCCTGATCTCTGCACGTTTGCCACACCATCGCTTGGTTCACCATGCGCAGCTTCTAAGCTGCAGGCAGTGCATGTGCTTTTTGATCCCCCTGATCTCTGCACGTTTGTTACACCAGCGCTTGGTTCAACAAGCGCAGCTTTTACAAGGAACACAGCCTTTCAAGTCTTCCAAACAGCAGTGTGGGCAAAGAAAGGCTGCTAGTACCTTGCTGCTAACGAGCATACGCACACTAGACGCGCACTTCCTGCTGCTGCACACAAACGGTATGCAGCGCAACATGTTTGAAAAACACAGCAAATGCTGACTCACCGCAGCCTTAGATATGATCATGTCTATGGATCCACGGCGGCGAGGGTTTGCACAATCCAATGGGCTTGGTCCATCCTGTATGGCAAAGGTCGGGAGTGAATAGGAGCAGGGGTGATCTTGCAGGTCAGTGCCTTGTTTTTTACCCATGATTGAGATCCAGGATTGAGTACATGATGAGCGCACAATTACACACACAATCTATCAGCGTAAGGCCAGCAACTGACATGACACACACACACAATTGATCAGCGTGACACCAGCAACTGACATGACATACACACACGTAATCAATGTAATGCCGGCAACTTACATGACACAAACACAATTGATCAGCAGAACGCCAGCAACTGACACACACATACACATTCACAGCGTAACGCCAGCAACTGACATAACACAAATACACACAAATGATCAGCGTCATGCTAGCAACTGACATTACGTGATGATTGCGTGTTGTTGTGGACACACAGCACACGTGCGCACACACACGCGCGCACACACATACATACACTCACACCGCTTCGCACCTGCAAATTTTCCAGCTCCTTCTTTAAGGAGTCAGAGTGCTTATAGGCCCCTAAATTAGCCATACTTCGCAAAAGCATGGACTGCCTTGGCACTTGGAGGTGCCCACTGCGCTGACCGTTGCTGCCTGCACAAACAAGTTTGTCATTATCAGACATAAGGTATTGCTCTGTCTTCAGTCCCCCACTGCACCACCTGCTCCTGCTTGCGGAGCTATATTTGTCGTGAAGGACTGGTTTGAATTAACTGCTTCCCTGAGTGCGTTGCAGGACAAAGGGTGGGAGGGGGTTACATGGCATGAGGGAGCAGTGCTTGCCTTGTTGGGGCATCAGGGTAAGAGAACACACACGACAGCTGTTTACAGTTGTTCTGCGGTGGGGAACCTGCAGTGTGCATGTGTGCATCTGTAGGTGGTGCATGTGCATCTGTAGGTAGTGCATGTGCATCAGTAGGTGGTGCATGTGCACTCGTAGGTGGTGCATGTGCGTCTGTAGGTGATAGTGCATTTGCATGTCGACCTGCGTGCGCACGACTACTTATCATGACCAGATGTTGCATCTCAAGTATGCCTTAAGCAGCTTGCTATTACTGCAAAGGGGAGTGGGACCCACATCCTTGTTTCCTAACAGCTGTTTGTGCCATGCAAGTTGCATGCAGGCAAGACACACCACTGCGTGGATCTGCCCCTTTATGTATCTGCCGAGCAGCCAATGCAATTTACAACTAGTCTTGAACCAACTCCTGAACGCCATGTGCGTGCATGCATGCTGCTTCAACACGTCCAGAGATGAAGCATACGTGCCAATGATTGTCCAGCGCAAGCACACACACTACCTTATCATTGGGCACCTACAATACAGAGCTTTATTCTTCCAAGCACGTCCCGCAGACCGATCGATACCTTCCACCCAACGACCGCCTTTGAACCCACCTTTGAGGTGCAGGGCAGAACGCACAGCATCCATTGACTCCTTTGACCTTTGCACCAGCGACTTAGTCACATCTCTGTCCTTCTTCATTTTCTTCCCTCCCTTCTTAGACACCCTGCTGGCATGCACATCACCGTCCACACTCTCGTCGCTGCTGCCCTGGCTGTCACTGCTCGCTTTGCTGCTGCTGCTGACGCCGCTGTTGCTGCTCTTTTTCTTGGTGCTGGTAACGGACGGTGTGGTTAAGTCTTTGTTGTTTTCGCTTCTGCCATTGCTTGACAGCTTGAAATGAGTGAGCGAGCGCACGTAATTGGACAAATTCTTACGGATGTTTGGGTCACTGCGCAGGAAATAGTGTGTGGTGAGTGGTAAGAGTGAGAGGAGAGTGGTGAGTGTGAGCGGAAAGTGGTGAGGGTGGGTGGTAAGTGCCATTGAGAGCTTAGTAAAAGCGGGGTAGGTGGTTGGAGTGAGTGGTAAGTGGTGATTGTGAGGGGTGATTGGTGAGTGAGAGTTCTGAGTGCAACAGAATGGTGGGTGGAATGTGTGTGGTGTACAATTGTGAGGGTGAGAGTGGAATGTGAGTGATGAGCACTGCGCAGTGGCAAATGGTGATTATAAGTGGTGAGTGCGCAGTGATGCAATTGAGTGGTGAGCGTGCAGTGGAGTGTGAGAGTGAAATGCGAGTGATGAGCACTGCGCAGTGGCAAATGGTGAGTATAAGTGGTGAGTGCGCAGTGATGCAATTGCGTGGTGAGCGTGCAGTGGAGTGTGAATGTGAATAGTGAGTGATGAGCACTGCGCAGAGGCAAATGGTGAGTATGAGTGGTGAGTGCGCAGTGATGCAATTGAGTGGTGAGCGTGCGGTGGAGTGTGAGAGTGAAAAGTGAGTGATGAGCACTGCGCAGAGGCAAATGGTGAGTATAAGTGGTGAGTGCGCAGTGATGCAATTGCGTGGTGAGCGTGCAGTGGAGTGTGAATGTGAATAGTGAGTGATGAGCGCTGCGCAGTGATACAATTGAGTGGTGAGTGTGCGGTAGTAAATGTAGGGGTAAATGATGGGCACTGCGCAGTTCCGAGTGGTGAAGTAAGTGATGAGTGCGCAGTTTTTGTGAGTGAGCGTGAGCCGAATGGCAAGTGGTCAGCACTGCGCCGTGGCAAGGGGTAAAGTAAGTGGTGGCTGCATGGTGAAACTGTGTGCTGTGGCAAGTGTAGGAGTAAATGATGGGCGCTGCGCAGTGGCAAGGGGTAGAGCAATTGGTGGCTGCGCAGTGATACAATCGAGTGGTGAGTGTGCGGTGATAAGTGTAGGGGTAAATGATGGTGCTGCGCAGTGGCAAGGGGTAGAGCAAGTGGTGGGTTTGCAGTGACGTGAGTGAGTAGAGAGTTGTAAGCGCTACGCAGTGATGAGTTTTGAGTGGTGAGTGTGAGTAGTGAGGAGTAAAGGTGAGTGTGATTAGTGGGTGCTGCACGGATATTGGCTTCTGCAACATGATGGGACTCTGCTGTATGTATGGTGCAGGCCTGACTAATAACTTATGGATGCAACAGCGAGAGTTGGATAAGCAAACAACCCATCATCTGCTGCAAGCGTAGCTCCTGGGTGTGTTTGCGATGTTCAGCAGAATCACACATCTGCTCAACAAAAAGCAACCAAAGCTGTGTTCAGCAGGGCATGACGACACACACACTCAAACACAGCCTGTGCAAGAAATATCCCAGTGCAAATATACTTCAGCACAGCCTAGCCTGCCTGCAGAAGTCATGTACACCTGTATCATGAGCGCAATCAAAACACACACCTTAATCATGTACACCTTAATCATGTACACCTTAATCATGTAAACCTGTATCATGAGCGCAATCAAAACACACACCTTAATCATATACACCTTAATCATGTACACCTGTATCATGTAAACCTGTATCATGTACACCTGTATCATGAGCACAATCAAAACACACACCTCGTGCTTCTTCTCGTGCCCTCCTTAGATTTGCTGGCCTTCTTGGACTGGCCACTACCAATCTGCGAGGAACATGCACACACACCACTTCGACACGTGAAATCATGGTGAGACAGAGCCATTACTGAAGCAGCAGTTTCAAAACACCCAATGATGCAATCGTGGCGCATGTTCGAATAGGGCATCTGCTGCGGTCTTGGTGATCTGAGGATAAGGAGGGTTCTGGTACCGCAACGTCGAGTTATCGTTCTGTTACCACAACGTTGTTACCACAATGCTGCTTTATCGGTCTGGTACCACAACGTCGTTTTATTATTTTGTTACCACAACGTTGTTACCACAATGTTGTTTTATTGGTCTGGTACCGCAACGTCGAGTTATCGTTCTGTTACCACAACATTGTTACCACAATGCTGCTTTATCGGTCTGGTACCACAACGTCGTTTTATTATTTTGTTACCACAACGTTGTTACCACAATGTTGTTTTATTGGTCTGGTACCGCAACGTCGAGTTATCGTTCTTTTACCACAACATTGTTACCACAATGCTGCTTTATCGGTCTGGTACCACAAAGTCGTTTTATTATTTTGCTACCACAACGTTGTTACCACAATGTTGTTTTATCGGTCTGGTACCACAACGTCGTTTTATTGTTTTGTTACTACAGCGCCGTTACCACAACGTCGTTTAATCACCCTGCTACCACAACGCCGCTTATAACTGAAAGAAAGACCTGTGCAGGCAGTGAGACCACTCCCCCACATCAAGCAACAAAAAGAAACCACAGTAATGTGTGACCAATACTCACTTTTCAACCTACCCAACTAATTAAGCTGTGCTTCGACCTTCTGTTCTTGCTCTGCATCTGGCACAGGGCGAGGCACTGACAAGCGTACGTACCGTTACAATTCTTTAACACACAAAGAAAAAAGACCAATGGAAAACAGGAGATATTGTTCTCATCTACTGCTCTCCGTCGCCCACTCTGCACTGTGCGTGAAGCACTGGCATTTAACACTTTCCTTACACAGCACTGTGCGTGAAACACTGGAGTGCGCATGAAGCACTGGTATGCAATACTGTTTTTTTAACACCAAATCACACTGCTCTCTCCTTCTGAAGCCTCGAACACACACACACACACACAAACACACACATTCACACACTCACACATTCACACTCTCTCTCTCTCTCTCTCTCTCTCTCTCTCTCTCTCTCACCTGAAACCTGGACACAGCACTCTTCCGCGCTGGGAGCGAAGATTTCCCCTCTTGCACAGAGCCGCTGTACGACTTGCTTGCGAACAGCATGGTCGTCGCGTGGCCCCCTCTTGATACTTCACCATTCCCGTCGTCCGAGTCAATTTCTGTACAGCCAATGAGTATGAGGGTGGCATGAGACATGCACAGGAAACAGTCGCTTGGGCTCCCTCTTCCTATTCTAACACCGTCTAAAACAGTGCTCGCATACTCCAAAAAGAAACAGTCGCTTGGGCTCCCTCTTCCTATTCTAACACCGTCTAAAACAGTGCTCGCTTACTCCAAAAGAAAACGGTCGCTTGGGCTCCCTCTACCTACTTTAATACCGTCCAAACCAGTGCTTGCATACTCCATAACATGGAGCATTTCAAAACAGTTCTTTCTAATCACGCATCCAAGTGACTGCCTGCACAGTCCAGGCACATGGAACACTTTGAGGAAGTAAACAATTCACCTAAATCGCTACTTCCAAAGCTTAAGGGAGACGATTCAATAGTCCTTCAAAATTGCTTCTTGTATAGAGTTGGCCAGAACCGTATATGTACACTGTATATGACCGTATGTATGTTAATCTCCCTGCTAAGTATACCGTATATACACCTTGTATACATATTTATGCATGGTTTTGGCCAACCCTATTCTTATAAGACTGTGCATCCGATCAACTTTCTAGCCACTGCATTTTTTTGCGTCAGGAGGTCTCGACTGCAAGATGCACACATTTTGTCCACAACCTTTGCCCCCTCGCATAAATCCTCACCTGAATCTCCACACATTTCACAACCCTTGCTTTCCCACATCCTCAAACTACTGCCCTCCCACTCTTCTCAATCCTCACACTCCCAGACCTGCTGCCCTCACACATTTCACAACCCTTGCCCTTCCACATTCTCAGACCGTCTGCCTTCACACATTTCACAACCCTTGCCCTCCCACCATTCCAAACCGACTGCCCTCACTCACACAGTCGACCGTCATCTACAACCGTCGCCCTCACCTGAGGAGTCATCTGCAAAGCGTACGCCTTTCCCTGCTGGTGGAGGGCCTACAGATGCCTCAGGTGCCGACGTCATGGGCTGGAGGATGGGTTGTGGCGCATTGGGCTTGTCCGCTGGAGGACGAGTTGTGGTGTTAGGCTCTGGCGTTGTCCTCATGGGATGGAGGAGGATGAGTGGGGCACCGGAGTTGTCCGCCACCATCAACTCGGCACTCGTTTTACACCACTGCGCGTAGCTCAGGTCAGCGTTTTGCTCATTCCCTCTACTCTGGTCCTCCAGCTCTCCTGCACGGCTCCAGTCGGCGTAGTTCGCGTCTTCAGACCCACCCCCCGCAACCTGCCGCTCTGCCTTGCCACTGACACACAGAGGTGTGGGGTCACTGTTGCCAGCAATAGGCAGCAGCGAGGGGTCACTTTGTGAGAGGGGGTTCTGTGAGGGGGAGGCTGATCCGTGCAAGCAGCAAGCGGCGATGGCAGCGGTGGAAGGAGTTTTGGAGGTGGGTGAAAACTGGCAGGAAAGGGGACTGTGAGGGTTTACGTGGGACTGGGATGGACTGGGAGGATTGCGTGGATTGTGAGGTGACGCATGCTGCTGGGCATCCTGGTGAGGGCCTGGCAACGCATGCCCCTGCTGCGTTGTTGTGCATGTTGGAGAGGGGCGATTGAGCGTATCCAAGTGCTGCTGCTGCTGCTGCTGCTGCTGCTGCTGTGTGTGCTGGTGAGGGCCTGGCAACGCATGTCCCTGCTGCGTTTTTGTGCCTGTTGGAGAGGCGCGATTGAACGCATCCAAGTGCTGCTGCTGCTGCTGACGATGATCATGATGAAAGAGTTGAGGCTGCTGCTGCTGTTGCTGCTGAAGATGATGTTGGTGGTGAGATTGCTGCAGAATTTGGGGGTAGCCTTTCGCTTGATGGTGCTGCAAAGGCTGCAAAGGAGAGCTTGACTGCTCCCGAGGGGCGCCGCCAGGGCATGTTTCAATTTCAGAAGGCGACCAGCATGTAGGAGCTGCACTCTCGTTTCCATGAGGTGTATGAACTCCTAGCTTAAAGCTTCCTGTGGGTGTTTGTGTGCGCAAAGGTGTGTGTCTATGTGTGTGTGTGCCTGTGGTTGCCTGTTTGCTTATGAAATTGGCAATGGAACAGATGACGCCTCAGATCTGGTGCATGCTTCTGTACACGATGCGCATCAGAGGCAGACAGCTTACATGTAAGGAGGCACAGAAGGGAGAAAGGAAGGGAATAATCAAGCAGGTAGCTCAATGTGTAGATCAGAAAATGGATTGCAAGTTGTACGGCATCATTTGTAGCGGTATGTTCCAGATCCTTGTTGAGTGTGTGTGTGTCACATGTAAAAGCATGTATATAGTAGCATGCGAGCCCTTCTGTGTATGTTTTGTGCATGTATGCATGTGCTTGTGTGTGTGACTGTGCGAAGCTGTGTTTGTGTCCGTGTGATGTATGTATGTATGTATGTATGTATGTATGTATGTATGTATGTATGTATGTATGTATGTATGTATGTATGTATGTATGTATGTATGTATGTATGTATGTATGTATGTAT
>Ga0307942_1000845_pt1 | contig 23058 bp, 21 predicted proteins | sample OrgLakmetagen175_FD_201846 | JGI IMG/M metagenome (GOLD analysis project Ga0307942, IMG submission 201846) | Saline water microbial communities from Organic Lake, Antarctica - #175 | ecosystem: Environmental > Aquatic > Non-marine Saline and Alkaline > Saline | place: Antarctica: Organic Lake... | reverse complement strand
TCAGTTTGAGGATAGCCCAGCTCGTTTGAGGACCTTTATGAACCAACCTGATATTTTTGGTGTTGCCTCTTTTGTAGCTAAGTGCCTAGCCCTGTTCCCTTGATTTTTCTAGCGTTTTTTTGGTTTGATTACAGGCTTTTTTTCCAAGCTTCCGCTCAGATGCCCACCAGAGGCATATATGGCGATGTAACCTTACCTTACCTTACCTTATCCCTTGATTTTTTCTAGCGCCTTTTTTGTTTGGTTTCAGGCTTTTTCCAATCTTCCGCTCAGATGCCCCCCAGAGGCATGTATAGCGATGTAACAACCTTACCTTACCTTGAAATAACCGTAAAACTGTTCTCACATTATAAATCTTAGGGGAATCATATGGTTCGTCCATGCCACTGATTAGCATGACACCTGTACCAAAGAATCAACTAGCTAGTTTATAAGCTCTCCGTATGCTATGCCAACTCTGCTGTTGCGCCTGAATAGGGATCCGAGCCTGGCAGTTATATGCTCCCTCTACTCCTCATCGCTTTCTGTCTCGTCTGCCTCCTGTATTGCGAACAAGGAGCAACAGAGCCATTGTACAGGGGGCAATTGCTGTGCTGACAACAAGGACGGAACTGCTGTGCTGACAACAAGGAAGGCTTAAATTCACACGTAGTTCATAGCAGAGCTTCAGCACTACATGACACGTGTAACACGTGTATAGCAACAGTGCAAAAAAGTGCCAACACAATTAATTAAATTCAACCTCATTATTTCAAAATTGAAACTTGGTAGCAGGATAACTTCTTCTCCTTAATCAATGTGGGGAGTGCGATTCACTGTCTGCGGACATTCATTTTTCCTTATTGCACACAAACGCCACCCACCCGCCCACCCACAAAATATCCTCACCTGCAGCCAAGATACAAAGGGAGTGGCAGCACGCCGCATGTCCTTTGTGACTCCGCCGTCCAAACCTAGAATGGCAGCAGCGTCCGTCTTGCCGGCCCAGGCCATGATGATGTCCTCGTCGGCCAGGTCGGCGTCGTACATGACTTTGAGCACAATGGGGGTCTCCTTTACACGCTCTGGCGCGGTTGCTGCAGACAGAATGGAGCATTTAAGCAGATCAGGACAGTCATGTCAGTCTTGGTAATGGATCTGAGCACGGTGGGGGTCTATTAACTCGATGAGTAACCTTTCAACCTTTCGTCCTTTCGTCGTTGTTACTAGATGAACTAGCTTCTGCCATGAGAAATTAGCATAGATCAACTCCGGGCTGCTATGTTCCTCATTGTCACAAAAGCAGCTAGCAAGATGCTCTGATCACAGCTAGCCTTCGAGGAGCAATGCAAGGGGTCTTTTGAGCAACTGCCTTGCCTAACCTGAACAACCAGGCAATCCAAGCTCGTATGAGCCCATCCTTCTTGCACGCTCTCAATGACAAGTGTGAGTGTGTGTGTGTGCGTGTGTGTGCGCGTGTGCGTATGCGTGTGTGGTTACGTGCGTGTGCATGTGTGCACACGTACGTCTTAGATCAAACCTCAGGCCCTGCACCCCTCAGAACCCCAGTACCACCCACCTGAAAGGTAGTGCTCCAGGGCGATGAGCAAGGCAAGCTGAGAGGGGGCGTCCTTAGCATGGGCAGCAAGCTGAGCCTTGTGGGCCAGCAGAGTGTCCGACAGCTTGACATCATCAGCGCCACCACACGCAAACACCGCCTCCAGCAGCACACGCATCTTGCCTGCAGAGGCATGAATGCACGCCGGCACCATGGCGGAGGATATGGATTAACCCCTACCGTTCCTCTAACCTTCACCCTAACCTCAACACTAGACCGCCTGGTCATGGGGCTTAATTGATTGCACCCTAGTAGTCAGCGGTTCTGGACCCTAAACCCTTAACCCTGCATTTTTGCGTGTCTGTATTTAGCATTATACGAGTAGTAAGAGGAAGGGGCATACAGACGCTGCACAGCTCCAGCAGTACCTAATTGCTGGGTTTACATGTGGCCTAACAATGCACGTCAGCATAAGTGTGTGTTTTGGCAGCTCTCAACGGGATGCACATTGTAGCAACACTGGTGCGTAGTCGGTGCGTGTGTATTGCATGCGGCAAAAAAGAGGGTATAGGATGGGAGGATAGCACCTTCCACCCTCATATGTACATAATAGGAATACCTTCAGCTGCACATACAAATAGATTGACAAGAAATATTACCGAGAAGACTCGGCAAGACTGAAACGGCCTTATCCTGCCAGCCCTATCCCAAACTTGTTAAAAGCACTTGCCAGGTGCAGTGACTTGAGCTTACATCTCAACACTGTGGCTAGATTTGGCCAAGGCTGTACACAACCACGCTACGCAAATCAAGACTTCCCGGCAACCTCCCATGAAAGCCATCCACAGTTTTAACCTGGTGTGTATGCCTGGGTTTGCGCCAACATAAATCGCTGACGCCCACACCAACGCCTACTCTGATGCCCACATTCACGTTTGCTCACACTTGCTCCCAAACAAATCCCTCTATGTGGCACATTTGAATCAGTGCCGTCAGGTGCAAATGGTTGTGGGGAGAAATGGCCGAAGTCAAATGGACTGCCCACCTGGAATGCCCCCAGCGGGATTGATGGTTTTCAGCTGAGAGGCAACGGCCTCTGCATCTGCTCCCTGCATTACATTACACAAACAGACGTATGCATGCATAAGCAGAGGAACGCATTCTTACACATAGAACAAGGTACATGGTGAACAGCATCCGTCCCCTCCCCTGATAAAACACGCAAGGCACACAAAACTGGATAAGGTCGCATATGAAATTTTGACCCCTGCATACAATATTTTTGGGAGGTAGAGGATGGTACATGGCTAGCGCTTCACAGCCCTAACAGCCCTCCCAATTAGACGCATGCAAAGCATGCCTTAGGGTAAGTGTAGCACCTGAGGGTAAGTGTGTAGCGTCAATAAGCGCTAACCTCAACCCAATACAGAGTAATGATTTCAGTGCAGACAGACAGCGATCTGTTATGGGTGTACGCTTTACCCATCCTAACCCAAACACGCAGGCATTACCACCCATGCACACACTGGTACACATACCTGAGTCAGGAGGTGCTTCACAGAGCCTACAGGCGTTGCTTGTTGGGCCAGAGCCAGCTGCTCTGCCTGGGCAGCCAACTGAGCGGCCTCCTCTTCTGCCTGCAAGTGTGTTGTGTATGTGTATGTGTGTGTGCATGTGTGTTGGTGTGTGTGTGTGTGTGTATTTTTGGGGGCGTGCGTGTATGTGCATGTATGCGTGTATGTACGTGTGTGTGTGCGTGTGTGTGTGTGAGCTGAGCTGAGCTGAGCTGAGTGAGTGAAGGTAACAACTCACTCAATAACCTCCCCTTGTGTGGCCTTGAAGCAATTGCTGCTTAAGCTGAACACATGTGGTGGGGGACACAGAATTTAGAACCACCACATACTCCCGATTGGAGCATCATCACAACCACACTCACACCATGCTGTTCAACTTCCAGGCTTAAAAGCCCTGGAACACTTGTTGCTATGCTTGCATGCCTGCACCCATGAATACAACCGTAAATTGCATACAAGTGAGCACACACCCACACTCACACCCATGCCAACACCAACACCTAGTATTGCCAATTTTACACAAAAGTCCACCTGCGCGCGCGCGTCTTCCTCTGCCTTCTTCTTTTCCCTCTTGCGCTGAGCTTCCTGCTCGGCCTCGATATTGCCCTGGGTCACCAAGGCTGCCGTGGCAGCCGTCAATTGTTCCTGTGGGGAGGTGTATGTGCGTGTGTGTGTGTGTGTGTTCGTCCATGTGTGCATGTGTGTTTTGTCACAAGAAAATGATTAAAGCACCAGCAAGCATTGAGGATGGCGTGACGGGGTGCTCTGTGCAACACACCAAGAAGTCTGGCTGAAAAAGATGGGTAATTGTCAGACTTAAGCGCCGCACAAGGGAGGCACGTGTGCAGGAAAAGGGGTTACAAAACTAGTAGGGAGCGAACCTTATTGATACAATTTTATCTTCACCTCAATCTTGCAGGGGATAATGGGCCCCATGCCCCATGAAACATAAGGATTAAAGACCAAACAAATTTAGACATTGTAAGGGCAGGTGGAAGAACAAGGACAGAAAACTAAACGCTCAGAATCGGTAAACAGCCTTCCCTGCCCCATTACCTGCTTTACCACCACCTCCATCAAACAAATGAGTGGCAGACTTCAGTGTCAATCACTAGCAGCCCACGCGCACAAAACACACGTCCACAATGTGCGTACACTGCTGTGGACGACTTCTCCACCCTCACCTGGGCACGCTGCTTGGCTGCTGAGACAAGCTCGCACAAAACGCATGCATTGAAGGCACACTAACGACACACCAAAGGCACATCAAAAGCAAAGGTGAATATATCCCTCACCTGGGCACGCTGCTTAGCTGCTTCGGCCGAGGTGTCCGTCATCCAAACCACACCATCTTCGTCAGCCCCTTCGCTCTCCTGCACTCACGCACACACATAAGCACATATCGAGTGAGAAGGGGGCATTACAGGCGCCTACAATCCTACATAAATCGCACACCCAACTGCGCCATCCACTCTCCTGCCCACACAACGGAACAATGAGCACATTAAGAGCTCTAAGGACATTCTTGTGCCCATTTTGACACGTTTAATAAAAGCAGTTGCAAAGCAGATCACCTTATCCCCTCATGCCTCATGCCCGTACATGCGCATAAGGCTACAAGGACCAAAACTTACTGACTCATCCTCCTCCTTCTCGTTAGGGTCCTTGCCTTCCTCCTCCTTTTTTTTCCTGAGAGAGAGAGAGAGAGAGAGTGTGTGTGTCTGTGTGCGTGCGTGCATGTGCATGTGCGTGTGCGTGTGTGTGTACGCGTGTGTGTGTGCTCAGCAAACATGTTTGGTTATGCACGTGAAAGCAGGAAGAAATGCGAGTCTAGACTACACAAACTGGAGACAACGACACGTATGTTTGCAGACAATCGATAAAGCAAAACACAAAGGTAGTAAGACAAACCATTTTTGCAAGCAAGTTTGCTTTCACATCATGTCCTAGAAAACCTGACTCACTTCTTTTTGTCCTTGTCTTGCTTCTTCTCCCTGTGATTGTGGAGTATTATAGCAAAATAGTTGGATTAGGCGTACACATGTGAGTGCACTTATGTGCGTGTGATGCATACGACATTTGAGGTGGGTTGTGGTGGCTTCAGGCGCACAGGCATATTTCTGTGAGCAAAATTTAAACAACTTAATCCTATTTGGGAGCTCAGCACGTATAATGCAGCACAGAGAACGTCACAATCACGTTTAGAGCACAATCACAATTAGAGCACAAAACATCATGGGAGGACATCCATGAAAGGATCCCCCTCCTCAAACCAGCCAGACTCGCATATACATGTATGAGCCAACACTCACTTGATCTCCTTCTTCTCACGCTTTGCAGCCTTTTCTGCATCCATGACGCGCTCAGCCTCAGCCTTCTTCAGCCTGCATGCACGTGTGCATGTTTGTAAAACGTGTGCAAATATGTGAGTGCGCGTACGGGTGTGTGAATGTGCACATGTGAACATGCACATAAGCAGAAAGTATGAAAGTTTAGTCTTTGTTGCTTTTTGATGGACTGTTCAAGCCAGCCACAGAGAGCATGAGTCCCTGGCTAAAGTACAAAAGCGATTCAGTCAAACCACCCATGAGAGTAGTCTCCTGGATTTGTGTTCGCTATAGGCAAACTGTGCACCATAAGTGTCCCTAAGGACTCTTGCGCAAAGATGAAGTGCAAACCTTTGTTTCCATCACGAACAGCGTGTGTACATGCGCACATGAGCACATTTACACATGTACGCATACTCCCACCCAAAGAAGATAATCCAAAATTTGCTTGGAAAAATGTGGTACACACATATGTGTGAGGTTCGGCGTTCAAAACTGCACACTACACACAATCAAGTTTGCTCTAAGGAAAGACAGGCATACACGCATAGTGGTATATAGAGCTACCTTCAATTTGTGCCACAGCCTTGTACTGGCACATGGCAAGCCTGAGGATATCACATAGTGCAGCAACTCTCATGTGTTTTCAATAATTGGTTTTGTACTGAAGGGTGGCCAAACGTGCACGCATACTGTACATGGTTGCATCATACATTCCGTTACCTGTTACATCACTGTATTTGTACTTTTTCCCTTGTGTATTAAACTACACACCAGATATCTTGAATATTACAGGTATCCATATTTGTACTCCCTTCTTTCCAATGCTTTTCGCGCCCTTACTTTTTCTCCTCCTTAGAGATCTTATTCTCGGGGGGGTTCTTCACCACGAAGGGGTTCAGTCTCAGCCGGGGGTCCACATCCGACACAAAGCCACAGGCCTTGCACTTGAGCTGCAGGTTGTCCTGTGCACACACAGAGGGGAAACACACAAGCACAATGTGACGTGAGTGACTTGCCTTGAGGCTAGACACTTGATTTAAGGCCTTGCACTTTAGCTGCAGGACGTCCTGTGGATGGAGGACGTGCATGTGTACCTGTGTGACACATCGTCCATTTCCTTTCCTGATAGTTGCAAGCACACGTGCGGGACATCAGCGCTTTTGAGTCAAACTGGTTGCCTCTAAAACAGTTGAGCTACATTTTACATAGCTTATTCCGTAACAAGCATCTCTTCTACCCCCCTGCCTTCACTAAGTTACCAAAAGATACCAGCCCCCAGCTTGAGCTTTCGAAGGCGTACAGAGCAGGCGTGAAGAGCAGACAATAGGCTCAATCCAGCATGAAATGGAGGTCTTAAAACAGTCCAGGAGTTGGGAGATGGAGCTGACACGGAGCTGACACCAGCGTTTAGCTCACATCATCGAGGAATGAAAGGGGAGGCTCGTCTGGTCACTCACCTGTTATGGGCCGCTTTTGTGCATCCATTACATCCAGCGCATCCATTTTTTGTGTTCACCTCATCGGACTAAGGACCAGATTTGTCCCACAAGAGTTCTTATCAACGAAAGCTCACCTATGCAGTCACTCAGACATGCGCGTGTGTATGCTCCACTCTAGCATGGCACCTCCTCCCAGCCAAGACACACTCCTTGACCTTTCATTGCCACTACTACCAGTCAGACACTACTACCCCCATCAAATGCCTCGCCAAATGAACCCACTCAAGCATTGCGCTGTCTCTTTGCCTCCTGATGAATCATAGTCAAGCATTGCCAAAGGGATCGTCTTTCGCGGGTTCCTCTCTACTGCCGCAGCAAAGCTTGCCGCTTGTCAAAACTTGTTTGCCTCCTTAACCCTTGATATAGGTGTCTAACATTGGCAACCTGTTCCAAGCTGACCAGCGTGACCCCATGCAAGCACCCTCGCACCCCAAACCCTTGCAGCACACTCGCCAGACAGCCTTCACCACAACTTGTTCTGGATGCAACGTTGGTACAGAGAGCTGGTTTTCCTGGTGATCAAGCGCCCTTAAAGCTTGCGTATGAACTTGAAAGGCACGTACCCACACCCGTTGTCCCCCCTTCTGTACACTGATCCCCACTGAAAGGCATCATCCAAAGGGCGCCTCTTACCTTCTTGACCTTGATTGCGGTCTCTGGGTTGCCGCAGGAATAGCACTGCACGTACTTCTTGATGAAGCCCTCCAGGAACTCAGACAGCTGCACGGACGAAAGATGGGATGGATCATGTGAGCATGTCATTATAAAACCAAAAGCATGCGAGAGCAGAGCTGAATGCTCGTGCTACTCGTTATGAACATATACAGGCAATTATATGTATACATACATTTATATGCAGGCAAGGGCCCACTATTGCCAAGAGCTTCTCCACCTATGCCGTGCACCACCTGAGCTCAGAACGCTGCTTTTAAGCTGAAAGCAGCCATGTTGCATTTTTCTGTGCCTGAGCATGGATGCAGCATCAGAACGATGCTTTAAAGCTGAATGCTGCGTATGCGTGTTGCATTTTTCTGTGCCTGAGCAAGGATGGAGGACTTACATGCAAGCCAAGTAAGAAGTAAAGACAACCTGTACAAACTCCTCTCATGTGCGGCCGTTGAGAGGTGTTGTGCTTTACGTGCAGGCATGACAAGGTAGAGAGTCCTCTCATGTGCGGCCGTTGAGAGGTGTTGTGCTTTACGTGCAGGCATGACAAGGTAGAGAGGCAAACCCTATGCAAAGCTTCTCAAAACGGCTAGGTTGGCAAAACTGTGCCCTCCTCTGACATGATGTTTTTTGTACACGTGACTTTGTATGCGTGCATGTGTCAGGTGTGTGCATGTGCGTGCATGTGTGTAATATTATGTCTGAATACACCCCCACCTTTTTCGCGTCGTGTGCACCATTGACAATGCATGTGCCGGTAGCCTTGTCAAAATTGGTCTGCGCCCCCAGCTCATAGCCAAAATACTTGAGCACATCTGAAAAATAGTGCATGTGCGCATGTACATGTGTGAATATATGTCTGTGTGTATGAATACTTGTGCATGCTTGTTTGAGTAAAGACACGCATCGTGAGATTTGCTTTGAGGGAAAAATTCGTTCCAGGTTGCAGCAGACGGGCTACAGTGATGGAATCCTTGCACATGAAAGATGGAAAGGCACGTGCCCAAACACTCGCACGACCATGAGCGCTTTTACTACCAGGTAACAACAGTGAAAAAATTTGGCGATGCTGGCGTGTATGCGAGGGGCAAAAGCATGCGTGAAAGGCACCACTTACATTCAGGAGGCCTTTCTAGGGATTTAGCAATGTCAACGTTGTTCACGATGTTCGTCTTGATGCCGTTGCCACGCCCCTCGATCTAGTTTAAAAAGCAGAGAGGACATGTAACTGAAAGAGGAATATGTGTCTTGCGTGCACACGGTGTGTGCTTGTGCATGAGTGTATGCACATGCACTAACATGCGCACATGCGTGTGTTTGCATGTATACCACTGTATGGTTTATACAGTGGGGACTGTGCATAGCTTGCATGTTTTCACATGAGTGAGCGCTTGCTCTGGTGCTGTGCTCGTTTTTGAGCGATGCCTGTGTGTAAGTATATATGAGAATATGTGTTTCTGTGCATGTGCGCATGAGTGTGTGCGCGAGCGTACGCGTATTCCGAAAAGAGACGGCCTTCACTAAAATCACAACTACTAGGTGCCACAAAAGACGCATGGATCCTCACCTTTGCCACAAGCTTTGGCATCTTGTACCTGATTGAAAGAGGCAGAGCAAAGGAAGGGAGAGAGGTGTGTGAGCGGGAGCTGATACGCATGCAGTCAGCAAGAAGAGCAAGGAAGGCACACCTGTAAAACTCATCCCCCGCGTTGCTGGCTCCGATGTTAATGGACATGCTTGCTGCTTTGCTGCCTGTTGTGCACAGCTGCCTCCTCCTATTGCTTGGACTGCTCCTTGTGGGTGTGAAGCAGAAGTGCTATGCGAGCAGAAGTCGGATTGCGGCCACGAATATTGAGCATGCAAAGTGTAGTGGAATCTCTCGCCTTGGCTTGACACCGGCCTGGTTCCCAAGTGCATAAATTGGTGACACGGGAACTGGATCCGTGTGGGTTTTTGCGATGCAAAATAGAATAAATTGCAAACTAAAAAAGAAGAGTAAAAGCCTGTAATTGTTCGTCGCGCGGGACTCCGATGTCCAACAACCAACAATGAGTTGGAACATGTTGCTTCCCGGGCGCTTGGAATGTTTCGGAGTATTCTTTGATGTTGGATATGCAGCGGGGCCGCCAAATTGCAGAGCATCATCACCAGGTGGGAAGGTCCTGGCGCTTCAAAATGCCCTGGGGTTTGGGTTTGGGTGTTGCTGTGCATATCACAGTGCAGCATTCCCGTTATACACAGCGTCATCCGGAGTGGCACTGGGTCTTACTCTGATGATATGGCTTTTCTGCACACCGTGTATAATGCTGCAAGACTGTTTTGCATCATCCGGAAGTGACCTCTTTAATCTGGCTTTTATCCTTCTGGCATGTATTGTCTGGCTATCCTGCTGTACATAATAACCCACCGAGAGTTTAGGGGTTGTACGCGAGCCAGATCTGGTCACTCCTTTCTTACAACAGGGCAAATAAAGAGATGGACAACTGACAGTGTTAAAAAAATTTCTTGGGGTCAGGGACACAAATCCTTCTTGGTGCGTTATGCGAGAGTGTGGCATTGAGCCCCTACGGTTCAGCTGGTTTCGTGCCACATACAATGCGTCTTTGCAATTCTCTGACCCAATGCAACAGCACTACTGCCAAACAAGTTTTACATGCTGACGTGCGACTGAGCTCCAGGTCTGATGACTGCTGGTCTTCCAATATTTTTTCAGCCATGACTGGTCTGGTACAAGAATACATGTTCAAAGAAAAGCTGCGGAACTGTGAACCCGTTGATTTCAGTCGTTTTGTTGTGGACCTCAGCAGAGAGAGAGACACTTGGAGTTTTGGACACCCTATTCTGATGGCCCACGAGAGCACAACAGCAAAATTCTCAATTATACAGATGGTGTGCACTGCCCCCCAAAAAGGCCCTGGCTACTCGTTCTCCTTACAGCCTTTCCTAATACATATTCCTAGACCTCCCACGAGATGTCATTTGCAGTGTTGCCCGTTTCAGACTGTGTGTCCACACCCTTTGCTTTGAGACCGCAACATGGAACCCCAGGTTCTCCCTTACCTGTGATTTGTGTGAGGCTGGTGATGATGTCCAGGATGAAAAGCATGCTATATTCCACTGCACACACCCCCATACAGTGTCTCTTCGCAGGAGATATGAGTCCTTATTCTCAGAGGCAAGAGCATAGGATGTTTACTTATTTGCACCAAAACAACAAAAAATTCGATTTTTTTCTACATGAACTGATTGTTTTTTATGAGCTGAGCAGTCGCACGCTTTGACTGAAGGCCTTTCCTGTAAACTTGTAAAACTTGTAAAACTTTGTCGTTGCAGGTGCGTAGTCACTTGTTGGATCCATACCGGAACAGCACCAGCTGGAGCTGAACGCCTCCCGCAGATCAGAGAACTGATGGTTGCATTGGAAAGCGAGGTCCAGGAGTATGGTGGATTGAACAAGATCTCATGTGTTCAGGTTGACGGAAAGAATGCAGCTGCAGAGTTTGAAGATGTTCAGTGAGCAAATAATCTATGATAGGCACTATTTAGCATATGGTTGGGAATTAATAGTAGCAGGGGCAAGTGTGAAATGATTGTGTTACAGCTGAGTATTTCCGTTCGATACTAGTGATCGTACCACTTTTATCAGTATTTGGTTGGTGACTTGAAGTTGGGGAGAGGTAATGTGTAGTTTGACACATCTTGCTTTACAGGTGTGGATGGTTAAATGTTGCTGTTAAAGTTGGGACGTGGCTGGTTTTTTTACTGTTTGCAATGATTTCCCACAGTAGGCTTGATTCAACCACAGATCAATTGCAAGTTGAGGAAACCAGCATAAGGAACCCAGCCTGAATTCAACCATCTAGGCTTGATTTAACCATGAACAAGAGAAAAGGCGGCTTGAATCAACCACACATCAATTGCGGTTGATTGAACCATTAGGAAATAACCAGCCCAAACTGAACTAATCAGGCTTGATTCGACCATGAACAAGAGAAAAGGCGGCTTGAATCAGCCTTAGATCAATCGCGGTTGGTTCAAGCATTAAAAGTTATTCAGCCCGAAATGATTCAACCATTGGCAGGCTTGATTCAACCATCAACCGCTTGATTTCAAATTGATTGCCAATTGATTCAAGTAAAAAAACATATCCCCCTCTCATCACATGGAAAAATGCTCCCAGATACACAAATACATGGACATCAGGAGCGCCCTTTGTAGGTGGGAAAAATAGCAAAAATGTAAAGGCAAGCCAAAAATGTGAGATGGAGGCCCACGTCTCAGCAGAGGTCCAACACGGCGGAGGGCCTTTTCACACAGGCTGGATTTTCATGATTAAAGAGGACTGGGTGGCCGAAAATGAACAACTCCAAGTAAGGAAGAACAACTTCGACATGGCCGCCTGCCAGGGCAGTGGTTCCACAAGTACCAGCCTCTACTCCCTCATGATGTCATTTGGTTCTTTTTTTTTACGGACAGTGCGCCTTTGCACGCAACCTCCTCAGCTGGCTGACCTTCGAAGGCCCCTTCCCTACTAGTTATGAGAAGACCCCAAGACAATGGCGTCGGGCCAAAGACAGGCTTAGCTAAGCTCAAGCAGCAGAGACGCCATGGCGAGCTGGCCAGCTCGAAGGCAAGGAACGAAATCATGCATGACCCATGCATTACGCACACAAAGCTCCCGCACGCCAGGATGGGGCTGCCTCCTGCTACGCTTGCCTTCTGACGGTGCACAGTGGACGGAGTAAATGGACGGTGGAGCCAGCTTGCTTGCATTTCGGCGGTACGACAGAGCCAGGCCCAAATTTATGAAGGAACTCGCTCCCCTTTTCTAACATTGTCTGAGCTGGCTGTTTGTCGTGGCGCCTTTGCTTGCTGTGAGTTGCACCTCTAGGGTGAAAAAACGCTGTGGTGCTTGTTGGCTAGCCTGCCGTGCTTGAACATTGGGAGTGTGGACTGAAATGGTTGAGTTTCTATCTATGTGCAGCAACCAGCTAGGCCAAGTTGGGGCTCAAACTGTTTAACAATATGTGGTGAAGGTTTCTCCTTCCAACACTTTTCTGTGCTTTTCTTAGAACGTACATGCTGGTGCACGATTGTAAGTCAAATGTCAAATTTGAACTCAGCTCCCAATTTGTTTGCATGAACAATAACTAATTGTGGCACCTCCTTCGCGAAGGAGGTTAGTACTAACCCACGGTACTAACCCACGGTACTAACCCATGGTACTAACCCACGGTACTAACCCACGGTGCTACCCACGGTACTAACGTACAGTACTAACCCACGGTACTAACCCAAGGGGAGGATAATTCCTCAACTTGGGTTTTACATTCTGGTGTCCAGTGAGCAGGCCTGAACTTGTTGTGGCTGTCCATCAGGCTCTTTTTAATGTCTCAGGTTTTGCCTTCATATCATCACCTCTTACCACTTTCCTGTGGAACTATTTTGCATTTGACCTGAACTTCAGAGAGACTTTCAAGATTGTACGACCTTCCCAGACATACGACCGTGTGTATAATAACATGCAGCTGGACGGCATAGAAGGCGCCATTCCGTTTGGCGGCCGGGAAGCTGGCTGAGACCAAATTTTACCTTTTACAACCTTATGTTTACTTTACGCTGGCTGATCCAGCATGCCTTTCAGCCTTACAAATGTGGCTGTGGCTATGTGGCTGTGGCAGTGGCCTTACAAATGTGGCTGTGGCTGTGCTAAACCCTGTGCTAAACCCTACCGCGGTTAAACCGCTCTAAAGTAGACTCCGCTTGCGTGCGCATGCTTTGAAATTTGAGGCAGCAGCGTGGCTTGAAGATGGCTTTCGCGTATGTGACCAATGTCCTGGTGATGATGAACATGTTCAGAACGAGGTGCATGCTCTTTTATCTTGCCAAGACCATCGGGTTTGTGAGCTGAGGAAACACATTTCCTTTTTGTTTACGCCCTTTATTGAGGACTTTTCAGCCAATCCATTTTGCTACAACAGGTTAACAACCAACTTCAAGCAACACCGAGACGTTGTTCATAAATTCCTTTTTCTCAGCAGAACAGACTTTTTCTCTTACTTTTTGAGCTTATGGATTTATTTGTGGCTGGCCGAGACCAGTCAGCAGCCGATCAACCAAACAACCTGGCTGAAGGTCACTCCCTATTGTAATCATTGTAAACAAAAAGAACCTTTGTAGTTCCCTGCTGGAGGAGACCATTGCAATATTTTTCAAGCCGTCCATATTGTCAAGTGTGATGGAAGTCTCCAAGCCAGACCTCGATCGACAGCTTTGTCACCGTTGCCCTTGCCTTCAATTTGAAGGGATAACAAGCAAAAAGCCCAAAATTGTGTTAAGTTCAGCATGTTCATTTACGCACAGTTAATTAAAACAAAGTTGCGTAAGAAGCTGTCATCTTGAAACTCAGATCTGGCAGTACAACAATGCAGCAAGCAGCAAATTAAGATCATTATCCTGCCCAATTTATAAGTGTCACACCACTCTCATGACTCTCATTACCATTAAATTAAATGCCCCAGCTTATCTTCTCTGTTTATATCTCACTAATTAGTCATAACAACCCTGCACAAAACACAAAACACGAATTAATTGCAGATCATGTGTGGGATCCATTTCAGTATGAAGAATGAAGTGGCACGCTCCTTCCACAGGTATTCCTGGGTGCGACACAATTTACAATGTACGTTAGGCAGAATTTTGATACAAAAAAAGAGAAGACCAAAGTGCTGGCTTGGGACTTCCAACTTGTACATGCTTCAAGGATAGGCTGGATCGGAGATTTGTGTGCCTCGACCAGACCCACTCCACCCATTCACACCCATCAGCTCTCAATATCTTATTCTTGACCAGCAATAATCTGCTGAGGTTGCCCATCTCAAAGCCTTCAATCTCCCATCCGCCTCATTTCAAGCACACAACTACAATTAAAATAAATACCAGAAGCCCGGCGAACGAGGTCAAAATCCCAGGCCCCATTTGTCCACCATCTCAGAATCGTCTTGGCTGACAGGGGCAACTCTCTGCTGTACAGCTTGGTTTCCGATTGCAATAAGAAGAGCCACAAAGTTTGGGAACATTGGCAACCTGGGCAAGCAGAAAGAGCACAGTGAACGGGTCTTGTGTGGTGCAAGGCATTTCTCATTCCTATGCTGTCTTGAGGTGAATCATTCGTGGCAGTTTCCAAAACGACTAAGGGAAGTATAAACACATGGAGAAGTAAAGCTGATGCTAAATTTCCGGCTCAAGTACAAGGGATTCATACGTTTTGCGTCAAAAATGAGTGGTTCCCAACCTTAATGCAGCACACTTGTTACGACACGCATCATACAGCAAACAGAAAGCGTACTCACGAAAGTGTGATAAGTCGACACGTCTGCAGAGGTGTGAGGACCTTCAAAATTGAGAACGTGGTCAGAGAATGCAGCGTGCCCAGCCGCCGCAGGTTCGCCTCTAGGTGCTGCGCTGTCTGTACAGGCAAAATAGTGTAACGTGTGTGTGCACATGCGCGCATTAGCCAAGAACCGGGAAATGTGTGCAGGACAGGAGCTGAGCTCATTGCTGCCAAAAATGCTAGCAATGCAGTCAACTGGCCCCTTATTTTTTAATACACGGAAGTGGTAGAATAATCAATTGATCGTAGTTACGATCATCCACTGAGGTGTCTGGTCATTTCAAATTTGTCATGCAATTCATGCTGCACTTTCATCGCACTCACTTGCAAGGTGTCCACAAATTTGCCAGACTGCGTCAACTTGTTGGCTTGTAGTTGATCTCTGAGGAGAGGAATGAAAGAGTGGGATGAAAACCAGCTACAGTCAAAAGATGATCTCCATCACACACACAGGCTTGGATAAAGTCATGTTACAAAATCTTGTCATGTCATATCAGGGACAACAAGACTTGAGGGATCGTTCATCGCACCGCTCTGTTGTTTGTTGCAGTTTGCTCTTCAGGACATCCCTTTCAGCGCTGTTTCGTTCATGACATGAGTTGAAGAGGCCCAGCACAGCCAGCTATGCGTGTGTGTATGTGTATGTGCGTGTGTAAATATGTGTGTGTCCACGCATGTGCATTTAAGCACGCATGTGCGTATGTGTGTGTGCGTATACAGTATGTGTGCGTGTGTGTGCATGAATGTGTGGCGTGTGTTTGTATGCATAAGCAATAAGCAGAAAAAATGGAAACCTGCCCCAGCAGCTTCTCTTCTAATTTAAATGAAGGCACACTGCCCATCCTTTTCCATCACCACCATGCAACACCCGAAGCAGCCTGGATGCGCGCACCAAAAAACATTTACATTGAAGCGGAATCATGTGGATCTAACCATGCCACTCCACATTTTCTTCTGACCCACCGACCCACCAAGTCCTGTGTCTGTCCTGGCGTGATGTCAAGCTGCCTGCTGATACTTGCCCAAAAATCCTCTCCCACAATTGCTGCAGCTCCTGGATTGCCGCACAGGATTGAGTTTAAGCAAGCTTGCTTGGCTAATAAGCAGGAAAAATCGCCCAAAAAGGCGTGATGAATCACGGTCGCAAATGATCATTACAGCAATCTAAAAAGTTTATGTTTACGATGAATTAACTGTACTTCCGTAACGATGATCCAGAAGAATGCAAACGAGTCTGTACTATGCTCCACCCCTCTTGCAACAGAGAGGTCGACAATTCTGAGCCTTTAGCTGAAGCGTTAGCATATCATACCAGTGTATAATCTGCACCTATGCAACAATTGTTAAATCAAAAAGAAGCAAGAGGAGCACAATACACAAGCTGTTTGGTGTCTTTTATGATGAGCATTGTATAAGCATCAACAAAAACAATTGACGGACTGTTTCTGAGGCCTTTGGGGTGACAACACGGTGCGTGTATCTGAGCGCTGTGCACAGGCACGAGAGGCTGGAAGCTGCTTGCCAGGTCCCAATCACAGAGCCTAGCTCACACTCACCAGTAAGCATGTTTGTGCCTATTGCTTCCTGCACAAGGTGTCGCTGCCTCACACACAGCGCAATTATGTAGTCCACTACCTGCAGGAAGCCATTTCACCAAAACTGTTTGCAGACGTTTGTCAGGCAACAAAATTTATTAGCCTTAAGAATCAATCAGCAGTACAGATATGCCTTACCCCCCCCCCTTTGCTTCAAGCGCCTGCTTTTTTTGTTCATACCGTACATAAAGCATAAGGTATATTACCGCACCAAAAACGGTTTTTTGAGGTAGTGGTAAGGTGTTACTGCAAAATCGGTGGTTGATAATTAATTTTTCAGGTACGGTGATGTAAAATATTTATTTTAAAGCGGCGATGAGCGATCAGGGAGTTTTTAGAGCGGCGATGAGCGACCAGGGAGCCCCCCCCCTCCACCTGCCCCTGCAAGGTCGGCTTGGCTGCAAAGGAGCAGCTGGAGACAGCTGACCTCATCGGCCGTGCAGACAGCAGGCAAGAGCGGTCCAGGTCGAGCGAGAGGCGGAAGAGTGAAGAAAAAAAGGCCTTGGTTGCAGGATGTAGTTGGCATTGCATTCTGTGCAAATGAAGTTGAGACAGGGATGCAAGCATGCTCTCATGCAGCAGTAATGCAGCAGCAGAAATGACATGCACACACACAGACACACACATACACACGCACACACACATACACACGCACGCTCTACCTATAGTACCCAAGCAGCACGCAAAGCTAGCACACACATGCAGCAGCAGCAGCAGCAGTGACAGCAACAACAGCAAGAGGGGTGGCCTCACGCAAGCCAAGGGCTGCAAAAGCCCCTTTTAAAGGGGGTGGTAGCTTAATTTCACCTAAATTAAATATTTCTAGGGGTGGTGGTTGCTGTTTGTTTTGCTAAGATATTTAGTTTGGGGGGGGGGGGTGAGAACAAGTACGTATGGTAGCAAGGTTTCCCATCAATTTATCTGCCCTCAGGAGCCCCTGTAACCTTCTATCGTACTGCAAAGCAGCTTTCAATATACTCCAAGCTTCCTCTCACAGTTCAGTTAGTCAATGATATCATTTTCCTCCCATACCTTTCCTGTCGCACAGAAGCCACACTGCAGCCGCGCATTCACCGTTGCAGTGCTTGATCCGTTTGAGCACTCTCTCATCAACCTGTCGCTTATCTCGTTGATCAGGGCTTGCCATGACTCTCTGAAGAGCTCTAAGCTCATCTCCCTACAGGCACAAGAAGACATGTGCAGCAGGCATGCTGTATACCATTCACAAGCAGAGTGAGTCGGTAGGTAAAGACAGCAAGTGAGCTATCCTCCTGTGGTATTGTACACATTACACAATCTAAGTGTCTCCAACACACTCGAAATTTGGGGTTAGCCGCCACTGTGCAGTGTACATAAACATTTCAAGGTTTCTCTATTATGAATACTGGACGTGCACCTTAAAAAATGTGCATGTCTATCTCCACCTGTTTGTCTTTAGATAAAGGATTTGCGCAGTCAGCAGTTTTACGTCAAAAAGCATTTCTGTAAAGGTGCTTCAAAGCGCTCACCGTTGCGCATGACAGAAATGATGTGTGCTTTTGTATATGTGTGTGTATGTGTGTGTATGTGTGTGTATGTGTGTGTATTTGTGCGTGTGTATGCATTTGTCCGGGTGTGGGTGCTTAACTGCGCAAGCATATGTGTAATACCATACATATACAATGCGTGCTGCCACTAACAAAAAGCAGGAAAACGTGCACTCACTTGTCACATGGGATGTTGGCCATACGCGTGATGACCTTCTTGGCAGACTCCATGTTAATGCCACCCTTGAAGCTCTGGAGCACGGCAATACATTGGGATGGGTTGTACTTTGAGAAGAGCGCAAGGGCTGCATGCACTTTGTTTAGATTGCAGGAACATGTTGAAAAAACCAGGGTTTGAGTTCATGTTCATCAAGGATAAAACAAAAGCGTTCTAAGACTACAGGCCAGGGTGCTCCCTAACTTCCCAAATCGTGCAGTTTTGAAGCCTATTCCTAATCTGTTCATTTTTTGGCCCCCACCTGTACAGCTGCCATGACGCAACCATGTGGCTATCACTGGCACAATCATACTGAGGGAATGGGCCTGTTCTATAGCAAACGAAAAGACAAATTAAATATCCTTACCAGCAGTAATTGCCTGAGGTAGGCGCTCAACTCATGCCCACTCTGCCGCATCTGCAAATCAATCTCGCACGTTGACACTGACAGACTCAGCGTGCGTTCCTTCTGCCTCAGCCCCATGTTTTGGCTCTCCAGGTCTGCCACCTGGGTGAGTGGGTGGATGTGTGTTTTTCTGTGCATGTGTATTTGTGTTCCAGTCTGGGAGTGCTGAAGATGTCTGTGTGTATGTGCTGGGATCACATTTAAATGGCTTGTAGGTTTCTGTGCGAAGAAGGAAAGCACGTACAGCGAAGGCATGCTAGCTGAGGCCGTCTCAGCAGGCTGTAAAGACCGTTTTTATGTATGCTGCTTATGCAATCTACTTTGACGTCATGCGCCTTCCGGCCAGGGTGGCCATGAACATGACTCCTTACCAGGGACAACTTCTGTGTGACCTCCTGCTCCAAGGTATTGATCAGTATCTTGTTGTCTCTGTTCTTGTCTCTGTACGGTTTCACACTGGGGAATTGCAAACAGAACATCGTTTAGCACTGAGCAGTCCATCGCCATAATTGGCTAGGAAAAAGTTTTTATATAATTGGCTAGGAAGAAGAGCGTTTGAGCCCTAAGCCCGTGTAGGTCAGACAAGCAGCACTCCAGAAACACGCACATGCACGCCAACCAAACACACTCAAACATAAGTATGCCCAATAAATGTTATTACAGGTTTTAGAGCATTACTATACAAGTGCCTGCCACCTGGCCACCCAGGTGGAGAAAAGGTTTTGGTGTCATTTTAGTTTAATACATTATTGCATCACTGACCCACCTGGTGCCCTGCTGCTTAGGTCTGCCCTTCCCCCTTCCCTTTTTGCTCCCGAGAGCACCAGACCTTCTCTGCTGCTGTTGCTGCTGCTGCTGTCGCGGCATTTGTTTGGATGCAGGGGTGGAGGTTGGTAACTGCTGCGCTGTAGGTACGGGGTAAAGGGGGTTGCTGAAGTTGATACTGCTGCGCTGTGGGAACTGTGGCTGCTGCTGTAGGGAAGGGGTGCTTTGAAATGTTCCGGTTGTGCAGGGTGGTTGTTGCTGCGGTTGCTGTTGCTGTGTGGGCAGTGGTGCAGTGGGGATAGAAGAGAGAGGCGGAGGTAAGCCGCTGCAGCTGAGATCGCTTTCAGGTAATGGCAGGAAGGGGAGGGATTCTATGAAGGAGTCATCTATATCATCCACGGCCATACGCCCTGTACTTAAAAGAGGGGGGGGACCTTGTTGCTGCTGCTGATACTGATATTGCTGCTGCTGCTCTTCTCTGATTTGATGCTTGCCGATTTCCAAAAAAGGCAAGGCACGTTGCTGCTGCCCGCTCCTGTTGCTCATGTGCGTCACCTTGGCATCGTTCCTACAAAGCCCGGCACAAGGTGCGTCATGTGCTGTGCCACAGCACGGGGCTCCCATTGGTGGCGCAAGAAGCTGTTGCTGCTGCTGCTGCTGCTGCTGCTGCTGGGACGTCTCATGGAGAAAGGCAGGTGTTGGCGTGGCCAAGGCGGGGGGCGCAAGGTTAAGAGGGAGGGAGAGGGAGGCTGAAGAAGCTGGGATGAAGGGCAGACCGAGCTCATGCCCCGCTCCAGCACAGTCTATGGTAGGCTCCATGCTGCATAAAAAACTTTGGATCTCTCCGGGGCAGCCTGCGGTGGGTCTTGCACTGCTTGAATCCCCCACTGCTCTCAAATCGTCCATAAATGGTAAGGGGGGACCCAAAAGGTCTGATTCGGCGGCAGGAAAGTAGGACAGCAAATCCTGTGAAAGAGCAGTGGTCATTTCTGAGCGATGTCGTGTAAGGACAGAGTGTCTGTGTGTATACTGTGGGTGTGCATGTGCGTGTAAATGTGTGTGTGTTCGTGTGTGTGTGTTTGTGCGTATGTATATGTGTGTGTATGTGTGTGTGTGTGTGTGTGTGTGTGTGTGAGAGAGAGAGAGAGAGAGAGAGAGAGAGAGGAAGAGGGGGGGGGGAGGGGGTGTCACACAGTGGATTTCAAGGAGGGAAATCCTCCACCACCAGTGCCAGCCAGGGAGACACCAGGCATGCCTCGACTCACCAAAAGGGTGTCATGCTCAGCATCCATGGGTGTGCCCCACACACGCTCCATCATGCAAATTCCACTCAAAAGCGGCGCGATCCCGAATTATTATTAAAGCAGCATATTGATAGAAGTATTACACGTTAATAATTAATAATGGTTAGCAGAGCTGAGAAGATGAACGAATCTTGTTCATCTTGACTGCAGTGGTCGCACCTTGCCATATTATCTTATCATTTTGTACAAACTTTCAATGCCGATGTTGTTCGCGTAATATTTCTGTCGCACAAAACTTGCACAAAAAGCTTTTATCAGCCTCCTCTCAAACAGTGCTTGTGCGATATAATTTTGTTGCTAAAATTCCACACCACCCGCCCAATGATTTCTTCTGTGCAGGTCAGTGATAAAGAGGACCGTAAGGTTACTTAGAGATTAGTACTGTCACACAAAACTTGCACAAGAAGCTTTTACAAGCATCCTCTCAACAAGTTCTTGTGCGATATCAATTTTGTTGCTATAACCCCCGCCCAATGATTTCTTCTGTGCAGGTCAGTGATAAAGAGGACCGTAAGGTTACTTGCAGAGCATGTCCTCTCTATTCCCTGGTGAGTTTCCACTTTATACCACCACTTGTTGTTCGTACCAGCAAAAATGTGTGTCCCTCAGCACTCAGCCGCAATCATGCATGTTTATCGGCAACTAAATTACTGATTGGCCTGCAGATCTGTCCCTCCTCCGAGTGTCGTTTTGTCTTTTTATGCTGCAGACTTCAGCGCGTTCAAGGCCTCAGAGACGTGCTTCTCAGCGTTCAGCTGATCGTTGAAGACCATTGCCACCTGGGTAAGATCAAGTAACAGAAAACAATCTTTGACGGCAGCCACTACTCAACAGTTCGTCAGCTGTTGTGAAGGATGCATGCAAAGAACGTGTAATCAAAAACAGCAGAAACTAGTGACCTCATCACTGCCTTTGCAAAAGTGAGATAAAGACCACACTACCTTGCCGCTCTTGTCAATCACGTATGTTTGCCTTCCTGGAAGCAGGCCGAGGAAGTCTGCCTGCGGAAGCAAAAGTTTGGAGGTCGAAGTCAGATGCTGGCTACCTATCAGGTAGCTGCAGCTATTATGTTGCATTGGCTAGATTGATGACAAATGGGCCGCAGATATGGCCAACTGAGCAATTCAAAGCATGTATCGTCCATTTCGCAATTTGTACTGGCAGCTGCAAATTGTTTTGGCTGTCTCAGTGCAAGCTAGTGCAAGGACCAGCACTCTTAAGTTGTAGTTGACATTGTAAGGCATGCAGGGACATCCAGGAAAGGTACGGTACCTTGATGCCGAAAGTTTTGCGGAGAATGCTGCTGTTGTCAGTCAAGAGCGGGAAAGGGAGGTTGTTCGCCTGCGCCCAAGAGTTATTGTCCTCAGGAGGGTCGGAGCTGATGCCAAACACGGAAGCTCCAATGTCTGTTTCACGCGACAGTGACAAGACCATGTAATCGGTGTAAAAAGGGAAATATGCAGGGCATTTTACTACATACCTTAGAGATACTGGTAATAGTGCGAGTAATAATTATTCTTTAGGTGCCTTGCAATGTTTAAAACGCAAAACAAACAAGGGTTTGGGCCTCGCAAAACTTTCAAAATCAAATTTGCTGCATTCTGCAAGTCTTGGGTTTGAATCCCTGCCAAAATGCTTGTTGCTGTTCACCCTGAGCTTTTTGCCGTCTCAAATAGGGCGCATCAAGGAATTGCAGATTTTCTCATGTACCCAGGAGGGCAAAAGAACTAGTGGACGGGTCCAAATATTGGGTTGGACTCCCCTGGACCCCCCCCCCTAAACCCCCCTTCCCGTGGCTCCACCCAGACGAAAAGGGTAACAATCTGCTCCTTTTTCAAATAGGCATCCATCTGCATATTCATCAAGACCTGAAACTGAAGTGTTGCAGAGTTATGGGGCAAAAACTGAGATACGGACGCCCATGCACACGTGACCTACCAGGCACCCATAACTGGCTTGCACAGTCCCACATTGCTTCCATTTCTTCAGAATTCCACTGACAATCTCATGCTGGCACAATCCTGGAAGTTTGGAGTGAATTGCTGCTTCATTGGCTTGACTCACCCCGCAGCCTGCACCCGAGCACGTGTGCCTCTGACTTTTGGACATGTCCACAGACCCCCCCTTTTACCCAAAAAGGGTGCCCATCGACTGGGCTTGGGCTGAGGATTTCAACGATATATTAAAATTTCGTGCAAGTGTCCCAGAAAAATTCTGGAGGGGGGTCCAAAATTTTTTTTGGGCCC
>Ga0307942_1000844_pt1 | contig 23065 bp, 31 predicted proteins | sample OrgLakmetagen175_FD_201846 | JGI IMG/M metagenome (GOLD analysis project Ga0307942, IMG submission 201846) | Saline water microbial communities from Organic Lake, Antarctica - #175 | ecosystem: Environmental > Aquatic > Non-marine Saline and Alkaline > Saline | place: Antarctica: Organic Lake... | reverse complement strand
CCCTTTATTCTTTGCCTTTCTGTTGCTGCTACGTTGAGCCACGCGCACAGAGAACCATGCATGAGCTTCCTCTTCCCTTTATTCTTTGCCTTTCTGTTGCTGTTGCGTTGAGCCATGCGCACAGAGAACCATGCATGAGCTTTCTCTTCCCTTTATTCTTTGCCTTTCTGTTGCCGCTGCGTTGAGCCATGCGCACAGAGAACCATGCATGAGCTTCCTCTTCCCTTTATTATTTGCCTTTCAATTGAGGCCACAGCACCATCACAATGGGCCTTTTGCTGGGCTGCTGCAGCAGTAACATACACACATACAGTCTATGGCGTGCACACACACACACACACACACACACACACACACACACACACACACGCGCGTGTGCAAACATACACACACAAACACACACCCAGGCGCCCACCCCCCCTGCAACGCTGCCCGCATCGTCGAGCCTCGCAGCGGCACTGTGGTGGGTCATGGGCTTGACTGCCGCGGCACACATCCCTTGCACCACGCTACCATGCTCGCCCTGGAGGCAGCTGCACAGTGGGACAGGGTCATGTGGCCTGCTGCTCCTGCAATTGGTGATGCCCCCACAGCAGGCCTTGCACCTGCTGGGACGGCTCCAGTGGCAATTGCTGAAGTGGCAGACGCAAGAGGAAGCAAAACGTGTGAGGCAGCCGGAGTGGCAGCAGCAGCAGCAGCAGCAGCATGTGCAATCGTGCCGACACCTTGCGCAGCTGACAAAGGGGTGGATGCTGCCGCACACACAGCCATAGCAGCAGCAGCAGCAGCAGCAGCAGGAGGAGGAGGAGGAGGAGGAGGAGGAGAAGGAGGAGGAGGAGGAGGAGGAGGAGGAGGAGAAGCAGGAGCTGCAGCAGAATCTGGTGTGTGCAGTACTGCTGGGCTGGGTTGCTTTGAGGAAGGCACCCAGCAAAAAAGGCAGCGCACTGACGGAGGCTGCGGTTGCGGGGGAGCCTTGCAGTGCTTGCAGGAGCAGCAGCACTTGCAGGAGCAGCAGTGCTTGCAGGAGCAGCAGCATCAGCAGCCGCACCAGCACCAGCAGCTGCACAGGCAACAGCAACAGCAGTATCAGGAGCAGCGAATGCAACAGCAGCACATGCAGCAAGAGCACCTAAGCCAGCAGCAGCAGCAGCAGCCGCAGCGACAGCAACACGTACAACAGCAGCAACCCTCCCAGCAGCTGCCGTTGCAGCCGTCAGGAGGCAGCACCAGTCCTCATACAGATACTAGTCTGGCAGGAGGACAGGTTGCCACTGGAACCGGCAGAACTCAGACAGAGAGGTGTGCCACCAGTGGAGGCAGAACTCAGACCGAGAGAAATGCCACCAGTGGAGGCAGAACTCAGACAGAGAGAAATGCCACCAGTGGAGGCAGAACTCAGACCGAGAGGAATGCCACCAGTGGAGGCAAAACTCAGACAGAGAGAAATGCCGCCAGTATAGGCACGGCCCCCCCTCCAGGGTTGAGCAGACCCTACATGTGCACCGGCTACGACTGCTTCCTCGCCCGGGAGCCGTGCGTGATGTGTGCAATGGCGCTGGTGAGTCAGGGAAGGGGAACTGTGCTTTTGTTTTAACTGTGTGGACAGTGGGCATTGATTGCTTTCTTTGTGCGGGAGCGGTTGTGTGATTTGTGCGGTGGCGCTGGTGAGTTAGGGAAGGGGAACTGTGCTCTTGTTTTATTTGTGTGGACAGTGGGCATTGATTGCTTTCTTTGTGCGGGAGCGGTTGTGTGATTTGTGCGGTGGTGCTGGTGAATTAGGGAAGGGGAACTGTGCTCTTGTTTTTATTGTGTTCTTTGTGCGAGAGCAGTTGTGTGATTTGTGCGGTGGTGCTGGTGAAATAGGGAAGGGGAACTGTGCTCTTGTTTTATATTTGTGGACAGTGGGCATTGATTGCTTTCTTTGTGCGGGAGCGGTTGTGTGATTTGTGCGGTGGTGCCGGTGAGTGGGGTAGGGGAAATGTGTTTTTTCGATGGTGTGCACAGAGGGCTACACTTCTACCTCTACCTCTACCTCTACCTCTACCTCTACCTCTACCTCTACCTCTACACCTCTACCTCTTGCGGAAGTCGTGTGTGGTGTGCGCAATGGCGCTGGTGAGCTGGGTAAGCGGAATGTTTCTGTTTCAATTGTGTGGACATGATTGTTTTTTCTGTGTGGGTCATGCGGGAGCGGATGTGTGATGTGTGCGCGGGTGACAAGGTCGTGCAGCTTGTTTTGCTGGCACTACCGACAAATGCATAAGAAACGGGGTGAAATATTATCCCCGTGCAGGAAGACGTTACAAAGACGTGATGGATAAGGAGACACACAATGCCTTTTTGGCGCATACTATATCTCCCCATATATCTTGCCAATTTCCGCTTGCCGCCACCAGAAAGACGTGATCTAAAGGTCGGATGATCAAGTATAACCTGTTTTCTGACCAGCGGTTGTGATGCATACCGCCTGTTGTGGTACAAGTAGTTTGATATAAGTGTATTGAGCAGGGTTGGCCAGAACTGTATATGCTGTATGTGACCGTTAATTTGGTAAAAAGTTTGCGAAATGCACCGTATGTACACCCGTTTATGTATGCCTATATGGTTATATGGTTATGGCCAACCCTAATAAATAAATAGGGGGGTGGTTGCTGCTTTGACTGTAAAATAAAACATGTTTGGGGGGGGGAAGCACATGTGCGTATGGCAGTTTATTTCTTCCTTACCAGGAGGCGCTAGAAAAAAAATTGGATAGGCGCGTATGATTTCTGGGCTTTCTTCCCTGCCCCCCCCCCCCCCCTAACCACCCTTCTGGTGCCCCCACCCGGACAAAAAGGGTACCAATCTGCTCCTTAAAAAATAGGCATCCATCTGCATACTCATCAAGAACTGAAATTGAAGCGTTGCAGAGTTATGGGGCAAAAACTGAGATACGGACACCCATGCACACATGACCTACCAGGCACCCATAACGGGCTTGCACAGTCCCACATTGCTTCCATTTCTTCAGAATTCCACTGACTATCTCATGCTGGCACAATCCTGTAAGTTTGGGGTAAATTACTGCTTCATTGGCTTGACTCACTCCGCAACCTGCACCCGACCGCATGTGCTTCTGACTTTTAAACATGTCCAGACCCCCCCCTTGACCCAATTTGCTTACCCTAAAGAATGCCAATCGACTGGGCTTGAGCTGAGGATTCCGCTGATATATTAAAAATTCGTAGGAGTGGCCGAGTAAATTTTTGGAGGGGGGGTCCAAAAATCTCAGACCCCCCCCCCTCTCCGGTTCGACCCATACATATATCAATCGAAAGCTCTCGACAAGAGGATTCCGAATATATAATTTTTAATCGATTTGACACGTGCCGTCCAAAAGTTATGCTTACTGGCGCCTCCTGTACTTACCCTACTATTTCCGCCCCCTCCATTCGAGCAAAAACAGTAGCTCACTGTAGCGGCAGCTTGTGAAAGCCTGCGTGTCAAAGTCTGGTCAGCCGTTTTTTGCTGCAGTGTTTGCACATGTATGCACACTTACACAGCTACGATAGGTATCTTCCCGGGCGGCAAGGGCAGTGTCCTACATGCTGGCAGGCTGACAGCGTGCTACAGTTAATGTACGATTACTTTGTGGGTATACATTCCAGGGTGGCGCAGGTGGTCTGGTGCCATGCTGACAGCATGTAAAACCATTGATTACTTTGTAGGTGCAGTCCATGCTGACAGGGGTGTTGTTCTACCGTACTGGCACTTGCTTTGCTAGCCCTTAGAGTTGCGCCCCTCTTTTCATTGCAGGTGCATTCCAGGGTGGCGCGAGTGGTGTTCTGCCACGCTGACAGTGTTGGTGGGGCACTGGGAGGTAGGCTGCAGCTCATGGGGCAGCGCAGTTTAAATCATCATTATGACGTGTTCAGACTAGAGCTAGCCCCTGCTGCAGCTCCTTCGTGATCCTTTTGATTTCGTTTTCGTTTTATGGGGCGCCGCCACACTTGGTCATTCAAAAAAAGAGAAACTGTGCACAGTGAAAACCATGTCAACTAAGGATATTTTCTCTTGTCTTGATTACCATAAACATTGCACCACAGAGGAAGAGCTTGAAAGCAAGGTTCTTGACTCTTTTAGCCTAGTAGTCGCATGTTTTGACTGTCGGCTTTATTTGTAAATTCTTACTTGTTAATCAAGATATAAGTCCTCCTTCAAAGGATCGATCGTGTGATCGTTGTAGGGCTGATAAGGTAAGGTAAGGTTACATCACTATAGGTTACATCACTAAGGTAAGGTTACATTGTTACATCACTATAGGTTACATTACTATATGTGAGTGTTGTAGGGCTGATAAGTTATGTGTCTAAAAACTGAAATAACGGGAGAATGTATGCTAGATCAATGATGGTAATAATCATTAAGTGATAAATCCTTACAGGATTTACAGGCCAGGATTTTACAGATAAAGCCATCAGTCAGAACGTGCGACTGCTAGGCTGCGCAAATAAAACGTGTAAAAACTGTGATAATTGTTGTTGTAGCTCCAGACTTGTAGCACCTACAAAAAAACCCTGGGAAGGGAAAAAAGGCACAACATTGTTTGTGAAATTGCAGCACTGAATCAAAACAATTGACAATCAAGCATCTGCCAGGACCAACCGACCGCCATAAATTCAAGAGAAGGAATCATCTGTGAGTTTTGGGCACGTAAAAAACATGGATCTGTCACACTGAGGATACCAAGAATGAGGGAGGAATATACATTATATAAACTCATGTGTGAGGAGAAGCTCGTGCACAACAAGAGGGTCTGGAACATCTAACATGGTCTGCTTCATCACTCTTTTGCTGCGGGCCCTGCTGCTAGATGAACTCTGAACCAGCACTTTCCTGGCTAAGACCGTAGTACTTACTTACTGTAATACTTACAACTTACGTGAGGGGGGACTTGAAAGCGAACTGCTTTATGTGAGGCATGCTCCTCGAGGAGATGATCTAGGTACTCTAAGGGCCTATCCTAGAGATGTGGGCCTTTGAATGAGGAGCCTCAGGAACCATTGGGCGAGTAACACCTGCGGTGGCAAAGATCCCGTCATTCCCCCCCGTGATCAAGATGTGAAACTTTGTTTTATACTGAAGTAAATTCCGTTGAGGGGCACATTTTCAGTTACTTCAGTTTCAAAGCAGCTTTTCCTCCCCACAGCCATACAATTTTTTCGAATTATCAATGATGTACTTGCATAACAACTATCTGCCCTCTGCACCACAGAAAACCACAGAGGCTCTAGGGTTCCGCAAGGTGACACCACCTGTCTTGCAAGCCCTGAGGACCCAACCACACAAACAAGTGCACCATGTCTGGCCACAACGCAACAGCCTTCTCCGAGTGCAAACGCCAGAGCGTGAGGCAAGCACCCCAGGTACTTGCCACACTCATCTGATACGCCTTAGAGCAAAGTAAGGTCGGGTCAGGGGGTTAAAGAGGTCGGGCTACCTAATCAGGGTTGGCAGCTGAAGAGTCATGTTCTGTGCTTGCATGCACTGCTCACTCAATGGCTGTGGGCTCAGCTTTTCAGCAATGCAGACATGCAACTGACAGGTTTAGGAGTTTGGATATTGCAGCGACAGGCATTACAGACAGGCATTGCAGAAGAAGGACCTTACTTGGTTTAAACAAACAACGCACTCCTTGTCCTCCACTCATTGCACGCACAGCACCTTCCACTGCCACAACGGAGCAACCTTTAAAAAGCACTGAGCAGTTCTCATGGACCAAGCAATGGTACCCCGTCGCGGTGCTCTCAGACATGGACAAGGACAAGTAAGTTCTCTAAATTGCTTTTGCTCGTCCTTAGCACGAGGCGGTGACATCATCTACTGGTGTGCCTGTACTACATATCATAACTGTAAGAGATGGCGTGGGCAAAGGTACTAGTTGTTGTGTTTGCCTTTCCAACGCAACTTGCCACTAGTAGGTGTTACGTTGTAGTCTGCGGTCCGAAGCACCTAGTAGCAAATGTGTGTGTGTGTGTGTGTGTGTGTGTGTGTGTGTCCTTTATTTGTGCCTGTACCACAAGCAAAATTTGATTTGTGCATTGAACCATGTTTCATTTATCAACGTGCACATGCTTTGCTGCAGACCGCATGCAATCCGAATCATGGGAGGGCGTTTTGTGCTGTGGTGCGATAGCAAGGGCGAGGGGCATTGCCAGACAGACAGGTGTGTACATGTGGCTCTGTGTTATTGTCTATGTGTGTGTGTGTGTGGGTGTGGGTGTGGGTGTGTGTGTGTGTGCGCACATGTGTGGGTGTGCATGTTTGGCTGTGGTTGAGGTGGCTAGAATTGATGGCATGTATCCCAGGCAGATATCCATTTCTTGGTGGATTGGATCTACAGCTATTTTGCATGTATAAGGGAACGGGGTGTTTTGAGCAAGTTAATGCATGATCACAGAAAGGAATCAAGCTGCCGGCTGGAATTCAGTTGAACCTGCACATTCTTACCGACAATTACACAAGCTGACCTCCCCCCTTCCGCCTCCTCACTTGAGGCGCAGGTGCCCTCATCGTTTGGCTCCACTCAGTGAAGGCAAGATTGTTGAGGTAATACGTGTTAATATCAGGTGAATCCATACTAAAGGCACGGTTGCTGAGGTGGTGCATGTCACTCTGTTCTCATCGGTTGGCTCCACTCAATGAAGGCAAGTATGTCGAGGTAGTATGTGTCGCCATGATTCGCTTCAGTCAAGATTGTTGAGGTGATACGTGTTAACGTGAACTCTTTCCATCAGGGGTAACATCGTTTCTATCTGCGTTAAAAAATTTGAGCTAGCCAGATGCAGGAACTATATTGAACAGGATGATTGGAACACTTGGATTGAGTTATAGTTCGCACCACTTTTTTCGTTGTTTATATCTGGTGTGCACACCAGGTACAAACAACGAAAAAAGTGTATGTCTTTGCAGCTGGGTGCGTGAGAGCCTTACGTCAAATCTGTCTGCGCTGGACCACTCCTGTCCTTGATTTACACAATCTCATAGGGGGTCACAGGACAGCCTAATGTAGTACGCTGACAGGCCTTTTGCTGTCTTTTCATGTCACGTTTGGTGTGTCTACAACGCACAGCCGTGGTGACGTGCAGGGCACACCTACTCCGCTGTGCACCTGCTACGTTAAAGCGCACTTCTGTGGTTGAAAGCACGGTCTGCTCTGTACACCCTTTCCGCTATGCACCTGCTACGTTAGAGCGCACTTCTGTGGTTAAAAGCACGGTCTGCTCCGTACACCCTTTCCGCTATGCACCTGCTACGTTAAAGCGCACTTCTGTGGTTGAAAGCACGGTCTGCTCCGTACACTCTTTCCGCTATGCGCCTGCTACGTTAGAGCGCACTTTTGTGGCTGAAAGCACGGTCTGCTCCGCACACCCTTTTCCGCTATGCACCTGCTACGTTAAAGCGCACTTCTGTGGTTGAAAGCACGGTCTGCTCCGTACACCCTTTCCGCTATGCGCAGGACAGCCTGCAGTGCAGCTACCACGGCTGGCGCTTCAAGGCCGATGGGTCCTGCGCAGACATTCCACAGGTACGGGATAATCTTCAGATCAGGGCTTTGACTGAAGCCTGAGGGTTTTCAATCACGGGTCTTCATAAGTTTCCACAAAGCAGAACTGGCCAGATCGTGTCCGCTTGTTTTGTTCACGGCCGCCCCCTCTGCTAGAGATGCTAACGTGGATCCAAGACAGCATTCCATGTCTAACCTTGGCCAGGGACGTGCATGAGTACGTAATTACGATGTATGTATGGTGTTATTAGGAGGGAGGTTTCTGTATGTACGGTCATGTACGGTGAGAATGTTCGGGTCTGACCCTTACATGTGTGATCCTTAATCATCACCAACGATTGTCTATTAAAAGGACGCCCTGCTAGCAATTATGTACATATTTTGTATGATTTGGCAAAACTTGAGCATGCGTTTTGTTCTGGCCGGCGCTAGTGTGTTGCACAGGCTAGTGTGTTGCACAGGCTAGTGTGTTGCACAGGCTAGTGTGATGCACAGGCTAGTGTGTTGCACAGGCTAGCGTGTTGCGCAGGCTAGTGTGTTGCGCAGGCTAGTGTGTTGCGCAGGCTAGTGTGTTGCGCAGACTAGTGTGTTGCGCAGGCTAGTGTGTTGCGCAGGCTAGTGTGTTGCACATGCTAGTGTGTTGCGCAGGCTAGTGTGTTGCACAGGCTAGTGTGTTGCGCAGGCTAGTGTGTTGCACAGGCTAGTGTGTTGCACAGGCTAGTGTGTTGCACAGGCTAGTGTGTTGCACAGAGGCTAGTGTGTTGCGCAGGCTAGTGTGTTGCGCAAGCTAGTGTGTTGCACATGCTAGTGTGTTGCGCATGCACTGTCATGCACATTTCACAGGCATTGTAGGCAAATCTCTCAGAGCCAGAGCCTTCAATGTGTCTGTGCGTTGACCTGGCACAGGCCTGATGCATATGTCATTGGTACCGGCAGTTGGGGTAATTGCACAGGCCCGATGCAAGCCATTGGTACCGGCAGTTGGGGTAATTGCACAGGCCTGATGCATGTCATTGGTACCGGCAGTTAGGGTAATTGCACAGGCCCCATGCATGCCATTGGTACCGGCAGTTAGGGTATTTGCACTTTCGCAAACATACCACAGGTGACAAGTGCACGTGTGATCTTTTCCTGAACCCAACAGCACCTTTTCTCTTCCTCCACAGGCACCCTACGGTGGGCTTGATGTCTGCGCCACCTCACCCCGTGCGTGTGTGACGTCTTACCCTGTCAGCTTGAAGCACGGCCTCATCTGGGTCTGGCCAGATGCCGCGCCAGGCAAGCTTGTGTGTATATGTTTGTATATGCATATGTTTGTGTGAGCTAATATGTGTATTTGCGCATGTATGCATCGGTTTATGTGTGTGAGTTTATTTTATTCTTGTTCAGTGTTCAGCAAGGTACTGCCGCTGTGTGCGAGGAGCTCCTCATTATTTTTCATCCCATCCCCGGCAACTGAAATCCTTGAGGAATGAAAATAGAGCTGGCCAGAACCGTATATGTGCACCATGTATGACCTTTTAATTGGAGATTTGCCTGCCAAAAACACTGTATATACACCGTATATATATGGTTCTGGCCAACCCTAAAAATAGAGTATGACCGGTATGTCATGCGTGGTTCCGTATTTGCTGATGGCCACCGGGACGCTCTCAGGCCCTTGCCGGAAAATTCATGATGCAGCGCACAGGAATTCACACATCATTTTGTGGTTGGAAGCAGTGGCCACGAGAAAGCCCTCCCTAGGTCCCTAGGCCTATCCAACACACATTGATGACACAATGCGCACAAACACGACCCACAGATCGCTTTGTGGTCGCCAGTGGCCACGAGGAAGCCCCTGAGGCACCCCCCGAGCAGGGCAAGGACGGACTCACCTGGTACACCTTCTTGCCTTGGTACGTGGGCAGTATGTGCAGTACGTCACACACACACACAAACACACACACACACATACAAAGTAAATGTTGTGGAAAGTAAGGTTGCAATTTCAAACCTAATCGGCACACACTGCTTTGAAATGTAAGGGCAAAGGACGGACTCACCTGGTACACCTTCTTGCCTTGGTACGTGGGCAGTATGTGCAGTACGTCACACACACACACACACACATACAAAGTATATGTCATGGAAAGTAAGGTTGCAATTTCAAACCTGATCGGCACACACTGCTTTGAAATGTAAGGGCAAAGGAAGGACTCACCTGGTACACCTTCTTGCCTTGGCGCGGTGAGATTCACGTGAATTTGAGTTACAAAGCACACCCAAGCAACCCCAAGCACACCCAAAATCAACGTAATACATGCAAATCATGCAAATCAACGCATTACACTTATGTTGTGCGCATTGGATTTGGATTAGGATTACAAAATTACAATGGCCCACGGCCCTCAGTCAAGGCGTTTGACTGACTGCTAGCCTTTGCTCATTGGTTAGAAGCAACCTGTGCTCGTGGCACCCCTGCACACGAGCCTGCACCCTTCACCCACACCATTTGCTTCTCCCCCCTGTAAAGAGTTGCACACACCTCCCCCTCGACCTGCTCTGCTCTTGCTCTTACACACACCACCCTTGCACGCGTCTTTGACCTTGACCTGCTCTGCTCTTGCACTTACACACACCACCCTTGCACGCGTCCTTGACCTTGACCTGCTCTGCTCTTGCTCTTACACACACCACCCTTGCACGCATCACCATTGCTTGCGTCACCCTCGCTTTCAGGCGCCCTTACACTCAGCACACTTGAGCTCTACTCCCCTTACACACACACACACCCGTGCCTTTGTACTCTGCATTCTCGCTTACACCCTAAAATACAGCATCCTTACGTACAGCACCCTCAAACACAGCACCATTACACACACACCCTTAATATCTACACCCCTGCACGCATGTGCCCTTGTACCCTGCACCTTAAACACAGAACCCTTACAAACAGCACCCTCAAACACAGCACCATTACACACACACCCTCAATATCTACACCCCTGCACGCACGTGTCCTTGCACCCTGCACCTTAAAAACACAGAACCCTTACGTACAGCACCCTCAAACACAGCACCATTACACACACCCTTAATATCTACACCCCTGCACGCATGTGCCCTTGTACCCTGCACCTTAAACACAGCACCCTTACGTACAGCACCCTCAAACACAGCACCATTACACACACGCCCTTAATATCTATACCCCTGCACGCATGTGCCCTTGCACTCTGCACCTTAAACACAGCACCCTTACGTACAGCACCCTCAAACACAGCACCATTACACACACACCTTTAATATCTACACCCCTGCACGCGTGTGCCCTTGCATCCTGCATCCTTGCACTCTACAACAATACACACTGCACCCTTTCATGCATGCTAGCACACCACCCTTACACGCACGCCTGCACCCCTCTTGTCGACTCCCTTCCGTTGGTCCTTCGTGCAGGTTTGCACGCACTTTTCCTTACTCCGTTGAGACCCTGTTTGACAACACTTTGGACCCCAGCCATGTGAGTAGTGCGTGGGTTTGTGTGCATAAATACTGTGCATGCAAATGTACACTTCATACTTCACATTCCACATCACAGAGGTATGCACTAGTCTGAAGGCTTTACGGAGCTGCATCCGATGTGAGGTCTGCGTTAGAGAAAGGAGCATCGGCGCCCTTACTTAAAAAATGACGTGCTTGACACCTAAGAAAAAGTGGCTCTTCAGGGCACCGAAAAGGCTCCCATTTTCAGCCTGGGTCATTTTCGTTGACAGTCTAGAGCATTTTCATTGGCGACCTGGATCTTTGCAATGGCCCACTTGCAGGTGCCTTGGAGCCACCACGGCGTGATTGGCAACAGAGAGAAAGTGACACCCCTGGTCATCAAGGTGTGCGTGTTGTGTGTGCGTGTGTGTGTATACGTGTGTGCGTGTCGTGTGTGCGTGTGTGTGTATACGTGTGTGTGCGTGTGTGTGTGTGTTTGTGTTTGTGTGTGAGGAGGAGATCTGAGGAGATCTGGTCAGTTGAGTCAGATGCGAGGAAGGGGGGGTCGAGTGCCGACAACATGAACTAAAATTGTGTACGATGAGACTCCTGTGTTGTAATTGATGAGCTTGTGACTGAAGAGGATAAGGCACGCACATGAAAGAGGACAGGGCACGCACATAGAGAGTATGGATGAGACTCCTGTGCTGTTACTGAAGAGCTTGTGACTGAAGAGGAGAAGGCACACGCATAAAAAGTGTGGATGCAGAGGGGAGGTTTCGTTCTGTCAACATTAGTCGTCTCCCGTTTATATTGGGGTGTGAGAACATGTCATTTTATGTCCGGTGCCCCTTTCCTACCCTTTCTGGGATGGCAGCAAGCCTTTGTATGGAGACACAGACACACTCATAACACGCATACACACACACTCTCTGAATGACAGCAAGCCTTGGCTCCCTCAATTGGCAAAGTTGAGCAAGAACAAAAAGAGGAAAAGCCTTGATTTTTATTGTATTTATTGTCCTCTCAATGCAACAGGCTCAAGCTCTCTCATCGTCCATCTCGGTATTTCACTGATAGATGACTAATTGTCACGCTTATTGAGATATGCCGCCGTACTTCAGCTTTCTTGACCGCAATTTAAGTGCCGTACCGTATACGTCGTGCAATACGGTGCATATACAGTCTGTTTGAAAATACGGTTTCCGATCGTAAAGTATGGTGCCACCGTACAGTACAATTTTGACCGTAATTTGGCCGTTTGGCTCCAATTTCGACCCAAAACATTCCTTGTCTTTTTGCAACAATTAGTTATGAATAAAACACATATTATCAACCAGGAATTAAGTACTGCGTCCGAATTTGAGTTTCCATGCAAGCCACTGCTGGGCCCTTCCCCCAAGCTGATACAGCCTCAACCCAGCCCCAGGGTCGTCCAGGGAAGCATTGTGTGGCGTCAGCACGTAAGAAGAGCATGCTGGAGGTGGAAATGGGAGGTGTTTGGGGCGGAAAGGCCTTTCTGAGGCCAACTTTGCACTGGCAGTGCCAGCTCTTGAGCTGATGCAGCCCCAACCCAGCCTCAGGGTCGTTCAGGGAAGCATTGTGTGGCGTCAGCACATGGGAGGAGCACACCAAGGAGCAAAAATGGGAGGTTTTGGGGTGGAGAGGCCTTTCTGAGGCTATTTTTGCACTGGCAGTGCCAGCTTGGCACCGTACCTTACACCGTACTGTATTTCACCGTAAAATAACCATTAACCAATTATATATATAACCATATGTAACCATTACTGTAAAATAACCATACCATAAAATACGGTAAAACACGGTAAATACGGTAAAATACGGTAAATACGGTGTGACATTTACGTTAGTACGCCGTATTACAACAAAGACGGTCCGTATCGTATAAACTGTAAACATACCGTACCGTACGATTCAACAAGCCTGCTACTTGTGGTGTACATCGTGATGATACTCATGCTGATTGTAGCGTTGATGGTGAGAATAGTACATTATGATGGTAATTATGCTGATTGTAGTGTGCATGAATGATAATTATGCTGATTGTAGTGTGCATGGTAGTTGTGCTGATTGTAGCGTTGATGGTGAGAATTGTACATTATGATGGTTTTAATGCTGATTGTAGTGTGCATGATGAATATGCTGGTTGTAGTGTGCATGATGAATATGCTGGTTGTAGTGTGCATGATGATTTTGCTGATTGTAGCGTTGATGGTGAGAATTGTACATTATGATGATAATTATGCTGATTGTAGTGTGCATGAATGATGATCATGCTGATTGTAGTGTGCATGGTAAACATGCTGGTTGTAGTGTGCATGAATGATAATTCTGCTGGTTGTAGTGTGCATGAATGATGATTATGCTGATTGTAGTGTGCATGAATGATAACTATGCTGATTGTAGTGTGCATGGTAATTGTAGTGCTGATTGTAGTGTGCATGGTAATTGTAGTGTTGATGATGAGCATTGTGCCTATCGTACGTCAGTAGCAAATAGCAAGTGCTGGCTCTGACACAGCTGGATACGCTTACCCCTTGACTCTGACGTAGGCTCACACACACACAGCTAGCCCATCAGCATTTTTGTGTGCAACCACCCTCCCTCCAACTACGGTTGGCCTGCAAGCCTTATCTCAACACAACAATGAGGTGTAGGTGTGTGAATTAATTAACGTGTGCACGGGAGCGTCAAAGTGTTACATGGGTTGTCCACCCCAGTATCTCTCCTACGTGCGTGTGTGTGCCTGTGTATGTACGTGTGTGTGTGCGTGTGTGTGTGCGTGTGTGTGTGTGCGTGTGTGTGTATGTGTGTGTGTGTCGATATGGGCATTCCACCCTGACACCTGGCACCACCCTCTGCTGACCTGTTTGATTACGCACGAGCTTACACACGTGCTTACACACATGCATGCACGTTACCCTCTCCCAGATGGTGGACCCCGTCAGCCCCAAAGGCCTGCGTGTGAAGTACAACAGTTCAGGAACAGAGGCCACGGCCACAAACCTGAGTGGAAAAGAAGACCCGTCTACTATCTACATGCAGGTGTGTGTGTCTGTGTTTGTGTGTGTCACCCCGAATGTACATTTGAGAGTCTGCGTGTGCGCACGTGTCTTATGAGTACATGAGCATACGTGGTGTGTGTATGCGTGCGTGCGTACGTGTGTGTGTACGTGTCTGCATGTCTCATTTTCTTGCTCCAGGGCTTGCACCTTTGTTTGCACTACACCAGCTGTGCAGGGATGCATCTGTACCATAACACTGGTGCACACGTGTGGTTGCACATACCCACTCAATGGCTCGACTCTTTTTTCGTGATCTCTTCATTTCCCGCACCTTCAAGCACCGTGCTTCTCAAACAACATGTTTCATGGACACACTCTAAGGACACATCTAAGGACACACTCTAAGGACACACATGTTTCCTTTAATGTGCAGTACCGTGCTCCCCACACTCTCGTGTACGACACCCTGCGTGAAGATGGCACTCGCTCCAAGCTGCTGGCTTACGCCACACCCAGCGCCCCTGGAGAGTGAGTGTGTGTGTGTGTGTGTGTGTGTGTGTGTGCGCGTGCGCGTTTAAGGGGTGGGGTTGGGGATGCAACTGTGGGTGTGGATGGACCTGTGGGTTCGAGTGCACCTCTAGGGATGCGTTACACATAGCGCCCAGGACAGTGTGTGTGTGTTTGTGTGTTTGTGGGGTAGGGGTGGAGATGCAACTGTGGGTGTGGGTGTGGATAGACCTTTGAGTGTGCGTGTACCGAAGGATGTGTTACACTGAGCGCCTCTGGAGAGTGAGAGTGAGAGTGTGTGTGTGAGTGTGTGTGTGTGAGTGTGCGTGTGCGTGTGTGTGTGTGTGTGTGTGTAGGGGGGGGGATGGGTTGTGTGTGTGAGTTGCAACTGTGGGTGTGGATGGAATTTTGGGTGTGTGTCTGTGAGGGTGTATTACGAGAAATGTGTTGCAATACAGCACAGGCACGTTGGCTTGCACACCTGCGCACAGCCGTCGCTCCAGCCTGGAACACAGCCTTCATTTCAATACTGTTGCATGTGCTACGCTGTATTTTGTGAGAGCACACACGTGTAGGGTTGGCCAGAACCGTATATACGCTGTACATGACCGTATATTTGATGAAGTCTCTGCACAAAATACCGTATGCTCACCGTATATATAAGGTTCTGGCCAACCCTACACATGTGCATGTTTCAGGCTGCAGGCATGCTCCACGGATGTGTGTGTGTATGTGTGTGTGTGTGAGTTGCAACTGTGGATGTGGATGGATTTTTGGGTGTGTGTCTGTGAGGGACCATGTGTTGTACCCTGTTGTGCCAATATCTTAATTCAACCCTCAATCCTCAAGCAAACTCACCTTCACGCACACACACATACACACACCTTCACACACTACACACACACACATGCATGTGCATTCACTTGGGCGATCCTGATGCAACAAACGCACGTGCGTGTGCATTTGCTCGCACACAGGTGCATGGTCATCGCTCAGACCTGGGACACCCGCCCCACAATCATGAACAAGCTTGCCCTGCCTGCGTGGCTGGCACACCTGCTGTTTATGAAGGCAGCAGATGGGGACATGGTGCTGCTCAAAGTAGGCACATGTGTAGAGTTGGCCAGAACCGTATATAGTATATACACACCGTATATGACCGTAGTATGTATGGTGATTTCCCTGCCAAAAATACCGTATATACACCGTATATACCTATAAATGTATGGTGCTGCTCAAAGTAGGCACATGTGTAGAGTTGGCCAGAACCGTGGTGATTTCCCTGCCAAAAATACCGTATATACACCGTATATACCTGTAAGTGTATGGTGCTGCTCAAGGTAGGCACATGTGTAGAGTTGGCCAGAACCGTGTATACACACCGTATATGACCGTATGTATGGTGATGGTGATTTCCCTGCCAAAAATACCGTATATACACCGTATATACCTATAAATGTATGGTGCTGCTCAAGGTAGGCACGTGTGGTCATCCCGGTATGTTGCACGTGTGTGAGCGTGCGTGTGCGTGTGTGTGTGTGTGCGTGTGTGTGTGCGTGCGTGTGTGTGAGTGCGTGCGTGCGTGTTTGTGTGCGTGCGTGTGTGCGTGCGTGTGTGTGTGCGTGCGTGTGCGTGTGTGTGCGTGTGCGTGCGTGTGCGTGTGTGTGATTTGTGTGCGTGCGTGTGTATGTGCGTGTATGTATGTGCGTGCGCGTGCATGTTAGGAAGTTTTTTCTGGGACTTATGGTGATGCTGCTGGGTGCATGTGCTAGGGCATCTAGCATAGTGCCAGGAGAAAGCTCCATACATTTAGTGTGCCACCTTTCCTTGTACGTATGGTGTGCGCTTTGTGCAGCAGCTCTGTGTGCAAGAGCTAGGTGTCTTTTCGTGCACGTGTGGTGCGCTCTGTGTGTAGCAGCTCTGTGTGCAGGAGCTCAGTGAGTGTCGTTTCGTTCGTGTGTGATGCGCTCTGTGTGTAGCAGCTCTGTGTGCAGGAGCTCAGTGAGTGTCGTTTCATGCACGTGTGACACACTCTGTGTGGTGTGCGCTGTGTGCAGGAGCTCAGTGAGTGTCGTTTTGTGCGTGTGTGATGCGCTCTGTGTGGTGTGCTCTGTGTGCAGGAGCTTGGTGAGTATCGTTTCATGCACGTGTGACACGCTCTGTGTGGTGTGCGCTGTGTGCAGGAGCTTGGTCAGTGTCGTTTCATGCACGTGTGACACGCTCTGTGTGGGGTGCGCTGTGTGCAGGAGCTCAGTGAGTGTCGTTTCGTTCGTGTGTGATGCGCTCTGTGTGTAGCAGCTCTGTGTGCAGGAGCTCAGTGAGTGTTGTTTCGTGCGTGTGTGATGTGCTCTGTGTGGTGTGCTCTGTGTGCAGGAGCTTGGTGAGTGTCGTTTCATGCACGTGTTACATGCTCTGTGTGGGGTGCGCTGTGTGCAGGAGCTCAGTGAGTGTCGTTTCATGCACGTGTGACACGCTCTGTGTGGTGTGCGCTGTGTGCAGGAGCTCAGTGAGTGTCGTTTCGTGCGTGTGTGATGCGCTCTGTGTGGTGTGCTCTGTGTGCAGGAGCTTGGTGAGTGTCGTTTCATGCACGTGTGACACGCTCTGTGTGGTGTGCGCTGTGTGCAGGAGCTTGGTGAGTGTCGTTTCATGCACGTGTTACACGCTCTGTGTGGGGTGCGCTGTGTGCAGGAGCTCAGTGAGTGTCGTTTCGTTCGTGTGTGATGCGCTCTGTGTGTAGCAGCTCTGTGTGCAGGAGCTCAGTGAGTGTCGTTTCGTGCGTGTGTGATGTGCTCTGTGTGGTGTGCTCTGTGTGCAGGAGCTTGGTGAGTGTCGTTTCATGCACGTGTGACACGCTCTGTGTGGGGTGCGCTGTGTGCAGGAGCTCAGTGAGTGTCGTTTCATGCACGTGTGACACGCTCTGTGTGGGGTGCGCTGTGTGCAGGAGCTTGGTGAGTGTCGTTTCGTGCGTGTGTGGTGCGCTCTGTGTGCAGCAGCTCTGTGTGCAGGAGCTTGGTGAGTGTCATTTCGTGCATGTGTGGCGCGTTTTGTGTGGTGTGCCCTGCATGCAGCAGCTCTGTGTGCAGGTGCTCTCTGAGTACAGGAGCAACAAGCGGTTGGATGGTTATGTACCAAACCAATGCGTGTAGTTCTTAACTTTGAAGTAAGCTCTGTGTGCAGCACCTCTGTGTGCAGCACCTCTGTGTGCAGCACCGCTGTGTGCAGGTCATGCACACTGCAGGAGCAAAAAGTAAGCACATACCCAGGATCTGGCTGGCGTTGGATCTACCGGACCTCACTGAGTCTGAAAGTAGTTTTTCCGGTTGCCTCTCTATTGGCTGCTCAGAGCGGGAGCAAATGGGAACTATGCCTGGGCTGCCAAAAGGCTACCGTGCACTCTACACGCCCATGCTGTGCCTGTGTGATTAAAAGGGGTTGCCTCTCTATTGGTTGAGTGCCTGTGTGATTTAAAGGGGTTGCCTCTCTATTGGCTGCTGGGTGCAGGAGCAAGAGGCAACAATTCCTGAGCTGCCAAAAGGCTGGCGCGAGTTCTACTTGCCCACACCAGCAGACACCGCTGTGCGCATGTGGAGGCAGTGGGTGGATAGGTGAGTGAGAAGCATGTGTGTACTGCGTGGTGTGGGTGTGCGCATGTGGAGGCAGTGGGTGGATAGGTGAGTGAGAAGCATATATGTAGGGTTGGCCAGAACCATATACATACGGTATATATGGTAGGGAAATTACCAAATATACGGTCATATACAGTGTATTTGTACGGTTCTGGCCAACCTTACATATATTTACTGCGTGGTGTGGGTGTGCGCATGTGGAGGCAGTGAGTGGAGAAGTGAGTGAGAAGCATGTGTCTTGAATGGTGTGGGTGTGGTTGTGGCTCAATGTGTGTACGTGCAGGTGGATGGGATATGATTGTGCGGGTGTGTGTGCGTGTGTCCGATTGTGTGTCTGTGCGTGTGTGTGTGCGTGTGCGCGTGATGCGTGTGCGTGTGTGCGTGTGCGTGTGCGTGTGCGTGTGCGTGTGCGTGTGCGTGTGCGTGTGTGTGTGTGTGCGTGTGCATGTGTGTGTGTGCGTGTGCGTGCTTGTGTGCGTTTGGGTGTAGGTGTATGTACTGTGTGCCTGTTAAAGTGAGGTGGCGTTGCTTGCCCCCAAACTGGAGGTCACAGGCACATAGTGTAGCATGTGAGCATGTGTCTGAGATCGCGCATTCTAACAGTCAGGCCAGCCTTTCCTGTGGGATTTCTTGTCCCGATGCACAAAACAATGCATGTAAGCACGAAGGAACCTTGATTAGCTAGCTAGATCTAAGCACCCCTGCACACTCAGTTCGTGGCCAGGTGGGCAGGGTGGAAATCCCTGCCAAAATTGGGATTCCAAAAGCTCCTCTCTGGTGTCAGCAAAGCACCAGGGCTGTTTTCGTTAATGTTGGGGACACCTCGGTGAAGGTCCAGGGTCTGGGATGAAGGTCCGGTTTCGGACCCCCCTTTGGCAGGGCCCCACAAATGCATTCATGGTCACACATATGCAGGGGTCACACAAATGCAACGCAAATACCCCACAAAAAAAGGTGTGATTTACAATCAGGCAACAACTGCTAACCTGTTTGGGGCTGTGTTTGTTCCACACTCAGGTGGTGGCCAGACAGTATGTTTCCAGGGTTTCCAGGAATGCACCGTTTTTGCCCAGCAAGCAGGCCCACGCACTCTGTCCTGTAGGGGCAAATTTTCAACACCCTTTTTTTGCTTTGATGGGTATAATTTGACCCTAAACCTATCTGGGAACAAAAAAAGAAATGGTAAATTTTGGACCAGAACCCGCATTTCCACACCCATGCCACCTTTCTGGCAGGGAAACGGCACAAATCGAGCCACCCACTCACACCCTTGACCCCAAACTTTAATCTTATGCAGGTTTGTTAAATTTATGTACAAAAACCATTGGGTGACCTCAGATGTGCATTTCGGGAAATTGGCATTAATTCCTTTTTTTGGGTGGGCTTGACTGGGCTGAGTAACGGTCACACAAACACACTTAATGCGTGTGTTAGATCACCACTTAAATGTGTGTCTAAGATCACACAACGTCACACACCTCAGGCAAGCATGGTCGGCACCAGCTACAACAATTATACCAAGAAGTCATAGCAGACTGCCGCCCCCAAAACCCCCACTCCATCCGCATTCATAACTGCCGCTACACAAATGCATTCATTGTCACACAAATGCATTCATACATGTGCATCCATCCGTGGTTACACAAATGCATCCGTGGTCACACAAGTGCATGCATTGACGGTCACACATGTGCATTCATACATGTGCATGCATTGACAGTCACACAAATGCATTTATGGTCACACAAATGCATTCAAACATGTGCATGCATTCACGGTCACACAAATGCATTCATGGTCACACACTTATCTTTCGTAATCCTTAGGTTCACGAGCGGCACCAGCCATGGGCCCTATCAGCTCGCCAACAAGGCAGAGCAGGTGGCCGCCATCAAGGCCGCACGCAACAAGACCAAGCAGGCTACGCTAGATAGGTGAGGCCTGAGTGTGTCAGTGTATTACGCTAGATAGGTGAGGCCTGAGTGTGCCAGTGTATTACGCTAGATAGGTGAGGCCTGAGTGTGCCAGTGTATTACGCTAATACGTTTAAGACCAAGCAGGCTACGCTAGATAGGTGAGGCCTGACTGTTTTAGTGTATTACGCTAATACGCTATTACGCTAGATTGGTGAGGCCTGAGTGTGTTAGTGTATTACGCTAATACGCTATTACGCTAGATTGGTGAGGCCTGAGTGTGTTAGTGTATTACGCTTATACGTTATTACGCTAGATAGTTGAGGCCTGAGTGTGTTAGTGTGTTATGCTATTACGCTACTACGCTAGATAGGTGAGGCCTGAGTGTGCCAGTGTATTACGCTAATACGCTATTACGCCAGATAGGTGAGGCTCAGTGTGTGGGTGTGTCAGTGTATTACGCTGATACGCTATTACGCTAGATAGGTGAGGCCTGAGTGTGTTAGTGTATTACGCTAATACGCTATTACGCTAGATTGGTGAGGCCTGAGTGTGTTAGTGTATTACGCTTATACGTTATTACGCCAGATAGTTGAGGCCTGAGTGTGTTAGTGTATTACGCTAATACGCTATTACGCCAGATAGGTGAGGCTCAGTGTGTTGGTTTGTTTGTGTATTACGCTAGTACGCTATTAAGCCAGATAGGTGAGGCCTGAGTGTGTCAGTGTATTACGCTCATACGCTATTACGCCAGATAGGTGAGGCTCAGTGTGTCGGTGTGTCAGTGTATTACGCTAATACGTTATTATGCCAGATAGGTGAGGCTCAGTGTGTCAGTGTGTCAGTGTAATACGCTATTACGCTAGATAGGTGAGGCCTGAGTGTATGTTGGGTGTGGGTGTTAGTGTGGGTGTGCATCACTGTAGTTTGCAAATTATTGTATACCGTACAGACTTTATATCACCGCGCAAAAATATCGTTTTTCGCCCTGCGGGGTGACTGCGCGCACGAAAAATATCTATTTATTTTGGGGGTGCGGGATTGAAAAACGGGGATTTTTGGCGTATTTTTGAGCCTGTCAGGCAAAAACCCCTGTGCGGGGTTGGTGTAAATTTAATATTTCCAGGGTGCAGGGTTGATGCGGGAGTGTGAAACTAGTTTTTTGGGGCTGCGGACTGAACCCAAGTCTGTACGGTACTGCCGACCAAAGGTTAGTCATCCTGATTTGAGAGATGCTACCTCTCACCGAACGTGCGCACCTCTCTGTTGTTTTAACAAATTTGGGCCACCACACATTGCATACGCATGCATGCGTCTGGCAAGTGTTCGTGTACCTGGCCGGCCCTTCCTTATTGTGTTTCCGTAAGTGCTGCAGTGCGATATATATGTACATAAATAAATATATATATATACATAAATAGATATGTTTAGAGGACTTCCCTGATTGTGTTTGTGAATGTGCTAACTAGGTACACTGTCTGTTACACACACGTACATGTACAGACGCACACGCACACGCACATGTGCACACACATGTACAAGCGTGCACATCCATACATGCACGCACGCATACGTGCATGCGCATACACACACACACACACACACACATACACACACGCAGGTTCAACCAGCACGTGGTGCACTGCCCTTCTTGCCAAGGAGCCATGAAGGGCTTCAAAGCCGGCACTTGGGTGATGGGTGTGGCTGCTGCCGTGTGCGCCCAGATGGCGGGCCTGGTTGCACTGAGGGTTGTAGGGCCAGCAGCAGGTGTGTGTTTGTGTGTGTGTATGTGTTACTCTATCAGTGTATTAGTGTTTCTGTGTATGGGGGCAGCGATAGACAGTAGATTTGCCTGCACAGAAAGTTTTGAGGCTAGATTTTAGTGTGTGTGCACGTTTCTGTGTCTATGTTAACAAAATCGAGTGTGTGTATGTATGTGATTAGCTCTTGCAACAGCTGCATCAGCAACACGCGCATGCACAAATGTATCATTCCAGATTCACGATCACAGCTCGCGTGTGCCCATTCTTACGACAGCATGACACAAACAGTGCCTTGCAGCTCACGTGTGCCCATTCTAACGACAGCATGACACAAACGATGCATTTCAGCTCACATGTGCCCATTCTTACGATAGCATGACACAAACAGTGCCTTGCAGCTCACGTGTGCCCGTTCTTACAACAGCATGACACAAACAGTGCCTTGCAGCTCACGTGTGCCCATTCTTACAACAGCATGACACAAACGATGCCTTGCAGCTCACGTGTGCCCATTCTTACAACAGCATGACACATACAGTGCCTTGCAGCTCACGTGTGCCCATTCTTACGATAGCATGACACAAACAGTGCCTTGCAGCTCACGTGTGCCCATTCTTACAACAGCATGACGCAAACAGTGCCTTGCAGGTGCTGTGCTGCCTCTGAACCCTAGCCCTAAAACCTAACACCCATGACCCGATCCTCACTTAACCTGTGAAGCCCCTGTGTGTAGGTGCTGTTTGCTCTCCCCCTAAGCAGGTGCTGTTTGCTCTGGAATCGTATCCCTTAAGCAGGTGCAGTGTGCCATTTTGAGGCCCTGTGCGGTGCACATTCACAGAATACAGACACATGCAGCGGTGGCGGTTTATTCTTGCTCTTTCCAGAAGTTTGTCTGTCACAGACGCCTCACTGGTGACACACGCAGTCATAGACGCTTATATCTTCACAGGTGACACACGCAGTCTTAAACGCTTCACTGGTGACACAGGCATGTCACAGACGCTTATATCTTCACAGGTGACACACGCAGTCTTAGACGCTTATATCTTCACAGGTGACACACGCAGTCATAGACGCTTATATCTTCACAGGTGACACACGCATGTCATAGACGCTTATATCTTCACAGGTGACACACGCATGTCAAGACGCTTATATCTTCACAGGTGACACACGCATGTCAAGACGCTTATATCTTCACAGGTGACACACGCAT
>Ga0307942_1000839_pt1:10000-23136 | contig 23136 bp, 35 predicted proteins | sample OrgLakmetagen175_FD_201846 | JGI IMG/M metagenome (GOLD analysis project Ga0307942, IMG submission 201846) | Saline water microbial communities from Organic Lake, Antarctica - #175 | ecosystem: Environmental > Aquatic > Non-marine Saline and Alkaline > Saline | place: Antarctica... | reverse complement strand
GTAATGTTGTAGGCCACTCACCTGTAATGTTGCAGGCCACTCACCTGTAATGTTGTAGGCCACCTGTAATGTTGTAGGCCACTCACCTGTAATGTTGCAGGCCACTCACCTGTAACGTTGCAGGCCACCTGTAATGTTGCAGGTCACCTCACCTGTATTGTTGCAGGCCACTTAAGCTGAGGCCGCAGCGACCCTATGGTGTCTTGCACATCACAGTGCACATCCATGGGCAGGGGCTGCACCTTGGACATGCAGTACGCCTGCGCACAGGCGCAGATTAAAACAGAGCAAACAGCTGTGTACACACAACATGAGTACAGCGTCTTGCACATCACAGTGCACATCCATGGGCAGGGGCTGCACCTTGGACACGCAGTACGCCTGCGCACAGGCGCAGAAAAGAAAAGAGCAAACAACTGTGTACACACAAAATTAGTACAGCATCTTGCACATCACAGTGCACGTCCATGGGCAGGGGCTGCACCTTGGACACGCAGTACGCCTGCGCACAGGTGCAGAAAAGAAAAGAGCAAACAGCTGTGTACACACAAAATTAGTACAGCATCTTGCACATCACAGTGCACATCTATGGGCACCACCGTGTGTTAAAAATGTTGTCCATGGGCACGACCACATAGCTGTTCACAAAGTTGTTCACAATGCTGTCCACAAAGTTGTTCAAAATGTTGTTCACAGTGTTGTTCACAATGCTGTTCACAATGTTCACAAAGTTGTTCACAATGTTGTTCACAAAGTTGTTCACAATGTTGTTCACAATGTTGTTCACAATGTTGTTCACAATGTTGTTCACAATGTTGTTCACAATGTTGTTCACGATGTTGTTCACAGTGTTGTTAACAAAGTTGTTCACAATGTTGTTCACAGTGTTGTTCACAAAGTTGTTCACAATGTTGTTCACAGTGTTGTAAACAAAGTTGTTCACAATGTCGTCCATGGGCACGACCACAATGTTGTTCACAAAGTTGTTCACAAAAGTTAATCACAATGTTGTTCACAAAGTTGTTCACAAAATTGTTCACAATGTTGTTCACAATGTTGTTCACAATGTTGTTCACAATGTTGTTCACGATGTTGTTCACAATGTTGTCCACAAAGTTGTTCACAATGTTGTAAACAAAGTTGTTCACAAAGTCGTTCACATTGTCGTTCACATTGTCGTTCACAATGTTGTTCACAATGTTGTTCACAATGTTGTTCACAATGTTGTTCACAATGTTGTTTACAAAGTTGTTCACAAAGTTGTCCACAAAGTTGTTCACACTGTTGTCCACAATGTTGTTCACAAAATTGATCACAATGTTGTTCACAAAATTGATCACAATGTTGTTCACAAAGTTGTTCACAATGTTGTTCACGATGTTGTTCACAGTGTTGTTAACAAAGTTGTTCACAATGTTGTTCACAGTGTTGTTCACAAAGTTGTTCACAATGTTGTTCACAATTTTGTTCACAATGTTGTTCACAATGTTGTTCACAATGTTGTTCACAATGTTGTTCACAATGTTGTTCACAATGTTGTTCACAATGTTGTCCACAATGTTGTTCACAATGTTGTTCACAAAGTTGTTTGTAAAGTTGTTTGTAAAGTTGTTCACAATGTTGTTCACAATGTTGTTCACAATGTTGTTCACAATGTTTTTCACAAAGTTGTTCACAATTTTGTTCACAATGTTGTCTATGGGCACATCCGTGTGTTCACAATCTGAGCCTTGCGGGAGTCCTGAGGAACAACATTTTCACGACAAATGCATGCACGCAAGCACACACACACGGAAAAAGTACGCACGCACGTACGCACGCAAACACACACACACACACAAACACACAAACAAATGTGCGCACACCTGGAAGAAGGTGAGGAAGCGGTCGAGTCGAGCTCCGGCGGGCCCCCCTCCAAAGTATTGCCCACAGCCTTCCAGAAGTGCCAAGATGAGACGAATGCGGAAATAATCCTGAGCAGGAAGAAGTAGCATTTGAGTGATGCTGATCAAAACTGTCACGCAATGCTTTGGACTGATCTGTTAATGGCAGCTTGATGCGGCTTTATGGTTTGGCCAAAACTAGTCAGGAAGACCCAACATTTGAGTGATGCGGATCAAAATTCTTGTGAAAGTGAAGAGGTTCGATGGATATTTTTGACATTGTGGCATGCCTGTGACTTTTAGCAGGGCCACGTCGAGATAGATGATAATGTAGCCCTGCACATATTACCCTGCACATACAAGCAAGTAGGCTTGCTAAGTTATCTCATAAATGTTACTATCTATTTAGCCTACAGCTCCGGAATTGGGCGTACGCCCAATTCCTCCTAATTATGATAGAAGGGCTCCGCCCGCCCAAATTTCGACGCAGTAATTTTTGTGTTTTTTGTTTCCGTGAGAAAGAGACACATTAGCCTGAAGGTCCAGAAACTGTTCATTAAATGTTTCTGCAAATGCAGTTCAGGTTGCAATTGAGGATGCAGGACACACACACACACACTCACACTCACACACACACACACACACACACACACACACACACACACACACACACACACACACACACACTCACACGCACACACACACACACACCAATTCTCAACGGAATCAAATAAAAATCAAAACAGTAAACTCTACATTGAACCGCCGTCACAGCGTGCCCCTTTTCAGCCCATGCTGCACATGGCGGACATTTACCTCTATGCCAGGCCTTTGTACATCCCTTCTGTGTACCCTTTGCTCAACCTCACACTCACATTGGGAGGGTCCACATGCTGCTCCTCCGTGCTGCACATGGCTGACTGCACATGGCTGACACTTACCTTCATGCCAGCCCTTTGTACATCCCTTTTATCACCCTCACACTCACATTGGGAGGGTCCACATGCTGCTCCTCCGTACTGCATTTGGCTGACATTTACCTTCAAGCAAGCCCTTTGTCCATCCCTTTGTTCACCCTCACACTCACATTGGGAGGGTCCACATGTTGCTCCTCCGTGCTGCACATGGCTGACTGCACATAACTGACATTTACCTTCAAGCAAGCCCTTTGAACAACCCCTTTGCGTAACCTGTTGTGCACCCACACACACTCACATTGGGAGGGTCGTCCACATGCTGCTCCTCCGTGCTGCACTATGCTGACTGCACATAACTGACATTTACCTTCATGCCAGCCCTTTGTGCATCCCTTCTGTGTACCCTTTGTGCACCCACACACTCACATTGGGAGGGTCCACATGCTGCTCTTCTGTGCTGCACATGGCCGACTGCACACAACTGACATTTACCTTCAAGCAAGCCCTTTGTACATCCCTTCTGTGTACCCTTTGTTCACCCTCACACTCACATTGGGAGGGTCCACATGCTGCTCCTCCGTGCTGCCATGCCCAAAAGCCAGCAGCAGGTGCAGCGCTTCAAACACTGGCGCACTGTTGCACAGCATGTAGTTGTACAGCTCGGCCAGAAGTCGCACGTCTGCCAGCCGCCTCTGTAGATCCCATTGTGAATGTGTGAGGTGTGATGTGTGAGGTGCTTACTGCAGTGCTATTGTTGCACAGCATACAGTTGTACAGCTCGGCCAGAAGGCGCACGTCCGCCAGCCGCCTCTGTAGATCCCATTGTGAATGTGTGAGGTGTGATGCGTGAGGTGCTTACTGCAGTGCTATTGTTGCACAGCATGTAGTTCTACAGCTCGGCCAGCAGGCGCACGTCTGCCAGCCGCCTCTGTAGATCCCATTGTGAATGTGTGAGGCGTGCCGAAAATGCTGTATATACAACATATATATGGTTCTGGCCGTGACATGGCTCATAACTGTAATCCATGCTTTTACTGGCCGTGACATGGCTCACACCTGCCAAAAATGCTGTTTATACAACATATATATGGTTCTGGCCGTGACATGGCTCACACCTGCCAAAAATGCTGTATATACAACGTATAGATGTAATATAATATATATGGTTCTGGCCGTGACATGGCTCATAACTGTGATCCATGCTGGTACCATGATTTGTCGAGACAGTGGAGAGAAGCATTACCTGCCTACACACTTGTTCAATTGCTCCCCAGTTCCCATTGAGTGGCACCTTCGTAGGTTTGACGCTAGGGTCACACTTACAGTCACACTTTGGGTTTGGTGCTGCAATTACACATCGGGTTTGGTGCTAGGGTCACATTTTAGGTTTGGCGCTAGGTTCACTCTTTAGGTTTAGTGTTACACTTTAGCTGCTTTGATGTTACAGTCACACTTTGGGTTTGGTGCTGCAATGGCACGTAGGGTTTAATGCTAAGTCCACTTTTTAGGTTTAGTGTTACACTTTAGCTGCTTTGATGTTACAGTCACACTTTGGGTTTGGTGCTGCGATGACACGTAAGGTTTGGTGCTATGGATACACGGTATGTGCTGTGGTTATGCTTTGTGTGCACAAAGAGCCTTTTTCCTCAAAACGTTAGGTTCAAATACACAAACAAACACACAAAAACACACACAAACACACACAGACACACACAGACAACATGTACACGCGCACACACACAGACGACATATGCACACACACACACACACATACAAGCGTATGCACCTGGTAGGAGGACAAGTAGGGCGTTTCTAAGGCGGCACGAATGTTCTCCAGCACCCCATCCACGAGGCCAACCCCAAAGGGCTCGTAGTACTGCGCCAATCCGTAAGCCAGGGAGATGACCAAGGGCAGGTTTGAGGTTCGGCCACGCACCACTTTCAAGATGCACTTGAGCACGTAGCTGCGGTATGTAAACAAATGAACAGGTTTGAACTGGCAGGTAAAGCGGGGAGTTGACACCAGTGGATACAATGGGAGGAAGGTTTGAGGTTTGGCCGCGCACCACTTTCAAACTGAACTTGAGCACGCAGCTGCGGTGTGATATGAAAAATGAAAAGGAAGGTTTGGTATTCGGCTGCGCACCACTTTCCAACTGCACTTGAGCACGTAAGGAAGGTCTGAGGTTTGGCCGCGCACCACTTTCAAGATGCACTTGAGCAAGTAGCTGCGGTGTGATACAAGAAATGAAAAGGAAGGTTTGAGGTTTGGCCATGCGCCACTTTCAAACTGCACTTGAGCACGTAGCTGCGGTGGGATACGAAAAATGAAAAGGAAGGTTTGAGGTTTGGCCATGCGCCACATTCAAACAGCACTTGAGCACGTAGCTGCGGTGGGATACGAAAAATGAAAAGGAAGGTTTGAGGATTGGCCGCGCGCCACTTTCAAACTGCACTTGAGCACGTAAGGAAGGTTTGAGGTTCGGCTGCGCACCACTTTCAAACTGCACTTGAGCACGTAGCTGCGGTGGGATACGAGAAATGAAAAGGAGGGTTTGAGGTTCGGCCGCGCACCACTTTCAAGCTGCACTTCAGCATGTCGCTCTAGTATAGAAAGAGTACTTAATGTTGAAGCAAAGGGCCAATTAAGCACAAGGAGATGGTAAGGGGCAGGTTGTCGATGTTGTGGCCGCGCAATGATTTTTAGATGCAGTTTAGGTAAGGTAAGGATAAGGATACCTTACCTTTAGATGCAGTCCAGCACTTTGTTGCGTTAGCCAATGAGCAACGCAAAGTTTGGATGTACTGATTAAGTAAGCTAAGATGGCAGGGCAATCTAGGACAGTGAAACTCTAAGTCTAGACCACTGGTATAGGATGTGAGGTTTGACCACGCATCAATTTCAAAACACACTTGAGCGCACACCGCTGCAGTGCAGTGCCGCAAAAAGAAACGACAAGATGCGGCACTTTTGTCTGGTCACGCAGGGGTGAAAGTCAGAAGCTCTGCGTGCACGAATTTCAAATCACATGATTGAGCTTGGAGCAGCAGCACAGCATCAGTCTATCAAGGCCTAAATGCGCGTTGTTTGAAATGGGATGGCAGGCAAGGGTTTGGGAACACCACAAATCAATAAATAATAAAACATGTACAATATACATAAGCGCACGATTTTAGGTGGAGCAGGCTGATACAAAACTACACTGAAGTGCAGACTGAAACAAAATCAAGGCAGCATCTTGTGCGGGTTTTAATGGAGCCCAGGCTTCTGGAGGTGAGCATGAAGACAGCAAACCTTATTGTAGGACTACGTGCCATGGATGCTTACGCCAAGCAAGAATGCATGAAACCACACTGACGTCCAAATTGAAACAAATTCAAGGCAGCATCTTGTGCGGTTATAATGGAATCCAAGCCTTTGGAGGTGAACATGAAAACAGAAAACCTAATTGTAGGATTACGCGCCATGGATGCTCAAGCCAAAGCATGAATGCATGAAACCACACTGCTGTCCAGATTGAAACAAAATCAAGGCAGCATCTTGTGCGGTTATAATGGAACCCAAGCCTTTGGAGGTGAACATGAAAACAGAAAACCTTATTTTAGGACTACGTGCCATGGATGCTTACGCCAAGCAAGAATGCATGAAACCACACTGACGTCCAAATTGAAACAAAATCAAGGCAGCATCTTGTGCGGTTATAATGGAACCCAAGCCTTTGGAGGTGAACATGAAAACAGAAAACCTTATTGTAGGACTACGTGCCATGGATGCTTACGCCAAGCAAGAATGCATGCACGACAATAATCTCCCAAGCGCACACTGTTCACCTACCAATCAAAACGAGCGCAGCAATTTTCCAGTCTGGATGCGCTCGCCAAATCTACAAAACACATATGCATGCACATGCCCTCTGCCAGAACATGCTTGCCAAATTCACGAGACAAATATGCACGTAATAATACCTATACACAGCGCATGCAAGGTAGCTGCACAACCCAAGCTCACCATTCACACTCGGCCCATGGCAAGCGCAGCAGTCGCTTGAGCACGTCCGCTATGGACTGCTCGCTCAGGTCCACAAAGATAAGGTGCCGAATGTACTCTTGTAGGGGAGGACGACGCTTTCGGCGTGCGGCATTCACACCCCCTGTGCGAAAAGACAAGTTTGCGTTTGATGTGTGAGTGAAGTATGCGTATGTTGAGGTGTCGAATGTACTGTTGGAGGGGAGGACGACGCTTTCGGCGTGCCGCATTCACACCCCCTGTGCGAAAAGACAAGTTTGTGTGTGATGTGTGGGTGAAGCATGCTCATGTTGAGGTGCCGAATGTACTCTTGTAGGGGAGGACGACGCTTTCGGCGCGCGGCATTCACTCCCCCTGTGCGAAAAGACAAGTTTGCGTCTGATGTGTGGGTGAAGTATGCGTATCTTGAGGTGTCGAATGTACTGTTGGAGGGAAGGATGACGCTTTCGACGTGCGGCATTTGCACCCCCTGTGCGAAAGACAAGTTTGCGTCTGATGTGTGGGTGAAGTATGCGTATGTTGAGGTGTCGAATGTACTGTTGGAGGGAAGGACGACACTTTCGGCGTGCCGCATTCACACCCCCTGTGCAATAAGACAAGTTTGCATGTGATGTGGGTGAATGATGCGCATGTGGGAGTGTGCAAGTCTGAAATTGCACCAGAGCTGTTTGTGAAGGGAGAAGTGGACGGTAATTTTAGGTTGGGTAGAATTTATACCCCCAGTGCAATGAGAAATGTTAGAATTGGCCAGAACCGTATATGACCGTATATGCATCGTTAATGACCACATTGGTATTTGGTGATTTTCCTGCTAATTATATTTTATATACACCGTATTTCCGTATATATTTGGTTCTGGCCAACCCTAGAAATGTGTGTGCCTTATGCGCGTGCGGCACGTGTGTGCAGGGTTGTGCCGATAAAGTATGCAAAGGCACCAGATAAGAAGGGTTGGCCAGAACCGTATATATACACACCATATATGACCGTATATTTGGTGATTTCCCTGCCAAAAATACCGTACACACACCGTATATATATGACTCTGAACAACCCGATTTTATTGAAATCAAGTTATTTTTGCATGACACACACCTTTGGGTGCAGTAGCCGCGTAGAACGCGCCTTCCACAAGAGCGGCCTGGCGGTTGTCCAAGTGCCGCACGCCTTTCAGCCGCATCATGACCTGTGTGTGTGTGTACATGTGTGTGTGTGTGTGTGTGTGTTGTGTGTGTGAGTGTGTGTGTTCATGTGTGTGTGTTCATATGTGTGTGTGTTCATGTGTGTGCGTTCATGTGTGTGTGTGTTCATGTGTATGTGTGTGTGTGTGTTCATGTGTGTGTGTGTGTTCATGTGTGTGTGTGTTCATGTGAGTGTGTGTTCATGTGTGTGTTCATGTGTGTGTGTGTTCATGTGTGTGTGTGTGTGTTCATGTGTGTGTGTGTGTGTTCATGTGTGTGTGTGTGTTCATGTGTGTGTGTTCATGTGTGTGTGTGTGCGTGTGTGTTCATGTGTGCGTGTGTGTTCATGTGTGCGTGTGCGCGCGCGCATGTGTGTGTGTGTGTGTGTGTGTGTGTGTGTGTGTGTGTGTGTGTGTGTGTGTGTGTGTGTGTGTGTGTGTGTGTGTGTGTGTGTGTGTGTGTGTGTGTGTGTGTGTGTGTGTGTGTGTGCAAGCCCATTGGAAGGGAAGCGGCGAGGCACGCGGTAGACAGCTGCAAGGTGTACATAAAAGAGATGACGACTATTTATCCCCTCGACTATATATTTCAACTGGATGTTCTACAACTTTTCTTCATCTGTTGCTTCCTGTCTTGCCTTGCAAGTATCCACTGACAGTGGAAGGGAACACAGCAAGGGTATTGAAAATGCAAGCGTTAACTGGTGCTGTAGACCGTGACAAAGGGATTCGAAATGCAAGCGTTGACTGGTGCTGTAGACTGTGACAAGGGGATTCAAAACGCAAGCGTTAGCTGGTGCTGTAGACCGTGACAAGGGGATTTAAAATGCAAGCGTTAACTGGTGCTGTAGACCGAGCGATGCAGCAAAACGTTGTGTTTCAGCTACAGGCAGAGCAAGGTCCCCTAGATGAATAATGCATCGCCTCTCAGTGTGTGTACTTTCTCCATGCGTCTACCATCTGAAATTGGTATCTGCCATGGGCTTGCACACCTTTCATGCACACACATACACTTGAACCACTCACAAACGATACACACCATGCACACTCACAAACGATGCACACCTACACACTCACGAACCATACACACTCACAAACGATACACACCATACACACTCACAAACCATACACACTCACAAACGATACAAACGCACAAACCATACACACTCACAAACAATACACACCATACACACTCACAGACCATACACACTCAAAAACCATACAAACTCACAAACCATACACACTCACAAACCATACACACTCACAAACCATACACACTCACAAACCATACACACTCAGAAACCATACACACTCACAAACACACATATGCACGCACACATACTTACGCACTAGCGCATACAGGATACAGGTAATGTAAATTGAGCCACAAAGGAGCGCCATGAATGGTGGCATGCCTCCATCAGGTTCTGCTGTTATTTTTATTCGTATAACAGATCATCTGCCCCATGCTTTTCAGGTATATGCGCTGGCATGCGAAAAAATGTGAAGAAGAAAGTGAATAGAAATGCACCTGATCATATTCTCTGCTACACATGCGTTCCAGGTATGCGCTGGCACACACAAAAAATGTGAAGTGGAAAGTGAATGGAAGTGCACCTGATCAGGTCATTAATCCTACGTCTTGCAGGTATTTGCAATGGCATGCACAAATGAATTGTGGCGTGAATGTAGGCGCACCTCCATCAGTTTCTAATTTTTGTGTGTGTGTTATGCGCAAATGCACTGCATCTGCACATACATCGTGGCGTGAATGTAGGCGCACCTCCATCAGTTTATATAATTTTGTGTTTGTTATGCGCGAATGCACTGCATTTGCACAAACATTGCGGCGTGAATGTAGGCGCACCTCCATCAGTTTCTAATTTTTTTGTGCTTGTTATGCGCGAATGCACTGCATCTGCACAAAAATCACGGCGTGAATGGAGGTACGCCTCCAACAGTTTCTTATTTTTTGTGTGTGTTATGCGCGAATGCACTGCATCTGCACAAACATCGCGGCGTGAATGTAGGCGTACCTCCATCAGGTTCTCTGCTCGTACGCGGCTCTCAGGGCTACGCCGCAGGTACCGTCCAGCGCACTCCACCAATGCTGCTGCAGCGTCCACGTTAGGACCAGAAAACTCGTCCATTAGACCCTGCCAAGCAGGTGACAGTGATCAATGTTGTCACGTTCAGTCAGTGGCAGCGACGAATCGTGTGACAGAGCAGTTTGTTGGTTGACAGTTGAGAGTTTCTGTATGTCTTCAGGTAGCAATGACCAATGTCTAAATTGTTTGAAAGGACATTAGAACCTGCAGAGCAGATGAAAGTGGATAATTTCGGACACAAAAAATTCCACTAGACCCTGCAGAGCAGGTGATGGTGAATCAATGTCTAAATGTCCTAAAAGTCCTCTAGACCCTGCAGAGCAGATGGAAGTGAATCAATTTCTAAATGTTTAGAATTTGCAGAGCACACAAAAAAAAAAGGAAAACCAAGGTGCAACCAGGTCTGGCGAAGCAAATTATACATTAGACCCAACGCCGGCAGTGATTTGGCTGAAAACATCAGAGCAAGGAGAGAAGGAGAGGGTTGCCGCATTCAGGGCTGACTCCAGAGAGCTTTTCTATTAGCTTTAGCTTTTCTACTAGCTGGCGCCAGAGAGCTTTTCTATTAGATCCTGCGCATTATCATAGTTGGTGATAACTTGCACGTAATAAGTTGGTGATTACTTGGGTGAAAGGAAGTAGCCATTCAATTGGGTGAAAGGAAGTAGCCATTCAATTGGGTAGCCATTCAATGGGTGGGTAGGAAGTAGCCATTCAATTGGGTGAAAGAAAGTAGCCACTCAATGTGTTGACATTAAGCAGGGAGCAAGAAAGGATCTCCTTCTCCTTAACAATTGTGGGGAGTGGTTTTCACTGCCTGCATAGTTTTTTGGTTTTTGTTTAAAACGCCAGGATGAGGCAGGTGCAGTCATCAGGTCTGGAACAGACGACTAGATCATAACGCTTTATACACACATTGAAAGTGAATGATGTGAGATCATCACGCCCTGTACACACATTGAAAGTGAACGATGCTAGACATAACGCTTTGTACACACATTGAAAGCGAATGGTGTGAGATCATCACGCCCTGTACACACATTGAAAGTGAATGGTGTTAGATCATAACGCTTTATACACACATTGAAAGTGAACGATGTTAGATCATAACGCTTTATACACACATTGAAAGTGAACGATGTGAGATCATAACGCTTTATACACACATTGAAAGTGAATGGTGTTAGATCATCATGCTTTATACACACATTGAAAGTGAACGATGTTAGATCATCACGCTTTATACACACATTGAAAGTGAATGATGTTAGATCATCACGCTTTATACACACATTGAAAGTGAATGATGTTAGATCATCACGCTTTGTACACACATTGAACGTGAACGATGTTAGATAATAACGCTTTATACACACATTGAAAGTGAACAATGCTAGACATCACGCTTTGTACACACATTGAAAGTGAATGATGTTAGATCATCACGCCCCGTACACACATTGACATGTGGTAATTTCCCCCTACACATAGCCCAAATACACCGTAAAAATAAACATACATGTATATGTACATGTATATGTATTTGTGATTCTGGACAGCCCTACACAAACAGTCTCGCCTACCTTCAAGCAACCCATCAGCGCGCCAGCTGGATACAGTCGAAACTTGCATAGCTCGCCCAAGTAACGCACCACCTGTGTATGTATGTATGTATGTATGTGTGGGAGTAAATGTGTGTGTATGTATGTATGTATGTGTGTGTGTGTGTGTGTTTGTGTGTGTGTACGTGTGTGTGTACGTGTGTGTGTGTTTGTGTGTGTGTGTGTATGTGTGTGTGTGTGATCTTGATTTTGGGGGGGCAAACAGTGTTGTGCTGGCGAACAACATGCGTCTGCCTTGGCCATCGCTTTGTAGTCACCTCTTGCAGATAAGTCGCAGTGTTTGGACACATTTCAATTGCAGAAGCTGCATTAGACTGCACACTCAGACTAGTCGCACAGCAGACGAGTGCGTCTGCCTTGGCCATTACTTTGGAGTCACCTCTTGCAAATAAGTAGCAGTGTTTGGACACATCTCAATTGCAGAAGCTGCGTTAGACCGCACACTCAGACTAGTCGCACAACAGATGAGTGTGTCTGCCTTGTCCATTGCTTTGTAGTCACCTCTTGCAAATAAGTCGCAGTGTTTGAACACATCTCAATTGCAGAAGCTGCGTTGGACCGCACACTCAGACTAGTCGCAACAACAGACGAGTGTGTCTGCCTTGGCCATTGCTTTGTAGTCGCCTCAGATAAGATTTGTCTGAGACATACTCATGACAGATAAGATTGGCTGAGACATACTTAAAACAGATGAGATTTTCTGAGACACATTTAAAACAAACATACAATGCCTGCCTTGGCCATCGTTTGTAGTTGCCTCTCGCAAATAAAAAGGGTTGGCCAGAACCCTATATAAACGGTGTATATACGGTGTAATTGGCAGGGAAACCACCAAATGCACGGTCATGTACGGTGCATATATAGGGTTCTGGCCAACCCTACAATTAAGTAGCAGTGTTCGAACGCATCTCAATTACAGAAGCTGCGTTAGAACGCACACTCAGACCCTAAACCTGTTGCTTTGGCAACTTATGCCTTATCATGGTGTGTATATATATATAGAGAGAGAGAGACACACATGATATATATATATATATATTAATCACAATGTGTGGCTTTGCTGAGGCTGTCATGGTGTATATATGTATATATGTGTATATATTAATTACAATGTGTGGCTTTGCTGAGGCTGTCATGGTGTATATGTGTATATATGTGTATATATTAATCACAATGTGTGGCTTTGCTGAGGCTGTCATGGTGTATATATGTATATGTATAAAATAATCACAATGTGTGGCTTTGCTGAGCCTGTCTACTTGAAGCAGGCCCTCCAGGGCGTGACATATTACAGTGGTATACATGCATTCTGCAAGGTCTGCTGCTCTGCGGGAGAGAAGAAGCACACACAAACACACACAACCACACACACACAACCACACACACACACACTTACACACAC
>Ga0307942_1000839_pt1:0-7500 | contig 23136 bp, 35 predicted proteins | sample OrgLakmetagen175_FD_201846 | JGI IMG/M metagenome (GOLD analysis project Ga0307942, IMG submission 201846) | Saline water microbial communities from Organic Lake, Antarctica - #175 | ecosystem: Environmental > Aquatic > Non-marine Saline and Alkaline > Saline | place: Antarctica: Organic... | reverse complement strand
CTCATCTTTGCATGACGTAATACGCTGATCAAAGTCACGCCACATATTGGCGTGAGGTGTCCTCAAGTTCCTAAAAGAAAATATTGAAATCAGGGACATGTCGAACGGCGAAGTCATGTGCTACGCCGTAATGCATTCAACGTGTAAGTTACCGTGTTAAGCGATTGGGGCCATATCATAAGGTTGCAAATATTGACGATGCTGAAAAGTACAATAAAAACAACGCGTATGTTGTATTCAACGCGTATGTTACCGTAATGAATGCCCCAGATGACAATACGACACATCCTTAATAGAATGTGTCTGGTGGTTGCTCCTTATGTCCTGTTTTACTCTGCATTGCTTGCGGCATTCATGCAGTGTGCTTTAGATCATTATTTAATCACACTGTTACCTGTGCCACAAATGCTGCCACATGTCACACACATTGTAGCAGTCACGCTGCATCCCTAACGGCATTTGCACAGCTTGTGTTGATTATCATATTTTTTATCACATCAGAATCGAATATCACATCATCACAGGTACCCTAAAGTGTGTCCTGACTGCTGCCTTTTTCACGGCGAACCTTTTACAACACTAACACATCCTGCGGTATATCATCATATTACCTAAAACACCCTCACCTGTGCCACGATTGCAGCCTTTTTCACGCTGCAGCTCTTACAGCACAGATCATACAGCCTGCGTTATGTCATCATATTACCTAAAACACCCTCACCTGTGTCACAATTGCAGCCCTTTTTTTACGCTGCAGCTCTTACAGCACAGCTCATACAGCACAGCTCATACAGCCTGCGTCATATCATCATATTCCCACAAACACCCTCACCTGTGTCACAATTGCAGCCTTTTTTTACGCTGCAGCTCTTACAGCACAGCTCATACAGCCTGCGTTATATCATCATATTCCCACAAACACCCTCACCTGTGCCACAATTGCAGCCTTTTTCACGCTGCAGCTCTTACAGCACAGCTCTTACAGCACAGCTCATACAGCCTGCGTTATGTCATCATATTACCACATACACCCTCAACTGTGTCACAATTGCAGCCCTTTTTTTACGCTGCAGCTCTTACAGCACAGCTCATACAGCACAGCTCATACAGCCTGCGTTATATTTTATAATAATACCACAAACACCCTCACCTGTGCCACATTTGCAGCCTTTTTTTACGCTGCAGCTCTTACAGCACAGCTCATACAGCACAGCTCATACAGCCTGCGTTATATCATCATATTACCACTAACACCCTCACCTGTGCCACCACTGCTGACACGCGCGCAAGGTACGGCACAAGAGCCCCCAAGCCTGCCAGCCTTGGCACGTCACTGAGTGCGCGTATAAGTCGCTTGCGTGCTCCTTTGCCGCCCCCACCCGCAAAGAAGAAGCCCACAGCGATGGAGTCCGCGAGGTCGGCACTGGAAGGAAATGTGTGTGTGTATGTGTGTGTGTGTGTGAGTGAGTCACTTGCGTGCTCCTTTGCCGGTCCCTCCAGCACAAAAAAAGCCCACTGCAATGAGCCTACGAGGTCGGCACTGGAAGGAAATGTGTGTGCGCATGTGTGTGTGTGTGTGTTTGTATGTGTGTGTGTATGTGTGTATGTGTGTGAGTGAGTCACTTGCGTCCTCCTCTGCCGGTCCCCCCTGCAAAAAACGGCCCACTGCAATTGAGTCTGCGAGTACGGCACTTCAAGGAAATATGTGTGTGTGCATGTGTATGTCACATACAGTATGTGTGTGTATGTGTGTGTGTGCATGCGTGTGCACATGTATGTGTGTGCTTGTGACCATGTGTGTGTGTGTTTGTAGCTGTGTGTGTGTGTATGCGCATGTGAACTTGTGATTGCATGTGTATGTATGAGTAAGGCTGTCTACGCAACACATCAACGACTCCTTCTTTTCAAACAAGAACACACATGTGTACATATGAGTAAGGCTGTCCACGCAACACATCAACGACTCCTTCTTTACAGACAAGCACACACCTGTGTACGTATGAGTAAGCCTGCCCTTGCCACACATCAACGACTCCTTCTTTACAAACAAGCACACGCATGTGTACATACACGTAAGGCTATCCATGCAGCACATCAACGACTCCTTCTTTTCAAACAAGCACACGCATGTGTATGTACAAAAAAGGCTGTCCATGCCACACATCAATGCCTCCTTCTTTACAAAATAGCACACTCACTGTGCTTACAGAAGAAGTTGGAATGCTGAGACCTGCAGCCTTCTTGTACTGTGGCACATGTCAAGAACTGCATCTTAGGAAGCATCTTAGCAAATAGCTGCTGTGCTGTTGTGCTGTAGCGTAGTACAGTGCGGTGTGTTGTAGTCCGGTGTTTTTTATTGCCGTGTTTTGTGCTGTAGAGGTCTTTCATTTTTAAGTGATTCTGCAGTATTTTGTGTCGAACGTGCATTTCAGTGCTGTGTTTCAAGTGTATGTTTTAGGTGTGCTTTTCAGCTGTCCCAGCAGCACACCCATGCTGCACACCAGCACACCAACACATTCATACACAGACAGATCATACACAACCAGATTCATACAGACAGATCATACACAGACAGATCATCCACAGCCATCCCACCTGATGCAGTTTGGTAGCTGTGCCAGAAACGCATCCGTGGCTCCTTTCCCCTTTATAAGCACACCAACAGATTCATACACAGACAGACCATCCACGGCCATCCCACCTGATGCAGTTTGGTAGCTGTGCCAGAAACGCATCCGTGGCTCCTTTCCCCCTTATAAGCACACCAACAGATTCATACACAGACAGACCATCCACAGCCATCCCACCTGATGCAGATTGGTAGCTGTGCCAGCAACACATCCATGGCTCCTTTCCCCCTTATAAGCACACCAACACATTCATACACATACAGACCATCCATAGCCATCCCACCTGATGCAGTTTGGTAGCTGTGCCAGCAACCCATCCGTGGCTTCTTTCCCCCTTATAAGCACACCAACAGATTCATACACAGACAGACCATCCACGGCCATCCCACCTGATGCAGCTTGGTAGCTGTGCCAGCAACACATCCATGGCTCCTTTCCCCCCTTTCAGCACACCAACACATTCATACACAGACAGACCATCCATAGCCATCCCACCTGATGCAGTTTGGCAGCTGTGCCAGCAACGCATCCGTGGCTCCTTTCCCCCTCTTCAGCACACCAGCACATTTAAAACCAAACAAAATTTTCACAGTTGTCCCACCTGATGTGGATTGGCAGCTGTGCCAGCAACGCATCCATGGCTCCTTTCCCCCTTATAAGCACAACAACAGATTCATACACAGACAGACCATCCACGGCCATCCCACCTGATGCAGTTTGGTAGCTGTGCCAGCAACACATCCATGGCTCCTTTCCCCCCTTTCAGCACACCAACACATTCATACACAGACAGACCATCCATAGCCATCCCACCTGATGCAGTTTGGCAGCTGTGCCAGCAACGCATCCGTGGCTCCTTTCCCCCTCTTCAGCACACCAGCACATTTAAAACCAAACAAAGTTTTCACAGTTGTCCCACCTGATGTGGATTGGCAGCTGTGCCAGCAACGCATCCATGGCTCCTTTCCCCCTTATAAGCACACCAACAGATTCATACACAGACAGACCATCCACAACCATCCCACCTGATGTAGATTGGCAGCTGTGCCAGCAACGTATCCGTGGCTGCTTTCTTTCCTTTCAGCACACCAGCACATTTGAAACCAAACAAAAATTCCACAGCCATCCCACCTGATACAGTTTGGTAGCTGTGCCAGCAACGCATCCGTGGCTGCTTTCTTTCCTTTCAGCACACCAGCACATTAAAAACCAAACAAAATTTTCACAGCCATCCCACCTGATACAGTTTGGTAGCTGTGCCAGCAACGCATCCATGGCTGCTTTGCTTCCCCCCACACACCCCCTTTCTTTTCCCTCTTCCTCCTTGCCATCATCTTCAGCAGCCTTGGCCGTTCCATCAACCTCCACAGGCTGCTTGCCCTCCCCGCCCTGCTGATTCTCTTTGCCAATCTTCCGCTGCTGCTGCTCTTGTGCGTGCTGCTCAACACTCCCTTGAACCTCCTCTGCCTGGACCTTTTTCTGACCACCTTGCTGAGTGCCAGCTACCAGGCCATCCACACCTCCAGAAGCATCACCACCGCTAACACATCCAACAGCAGCGGCAGATCCAGCAGCATCTCTCAGACCGTTGGATTCTCCTCCACCAATAGTGCAAAGTCCATCGCCAGCAGCATCTGCATCCGCAGTGGCAATACCTACAACACCAGCAGTGGCGGCTGCTGCATCATCATCAGCAGACTCAACAGAAGCAGCTAGAGCGTCAGCGCTTTCTGGTGCACCTGCTGCCCGACCACCTGCTGCTGCTGCTGCTGCTGCTGCAGCGCCCGATTCTGTGTTCCTTTCTCCTGCTGTGGCGCCTGCTGCTGTGGCGCCTGCTGCTGCTGCTGCTGCTGCTGCTGCTGCTGCAGCGCCCGATTCTGTGTTCCTTTCTCCTGCTGTGGCGCCTGCTGCTGTGGCGCCTGCTGCTGTGGCGCCTGCCGCTCCTGCTCCTGCTGCTGCTGCTGCTGCTGCTGCTGCAGCGCCCGATTCTGTGTTCCTTTCTCCTGCTGTGCCGCCTGCTGCTGTAGCGCCTGCTGCTGCTGCTGCTGCTGCTGCAGCCCCCGATTCTGTGTCCCTTTCTCCTGCTGTAGCGCCTGCTGCTGCTGCTGCTGCTGCTGCGCCCAATTCTGTGTCTCCTTCTCCTGCCGTGGCGCCTGCTGCTGCTGCTGCTGCTGCTGCTGTGTCATTTGCTCCTGCTGACTTGGTGTCAGTACTATCTGCATCGGCAGCGGCTGCTGCCTTAGCGCCAGCGTCAGCTTTAGCAGCAGCTGCACCTAGCAGGACGGCAGGGACCTGAGACCTGCATGTTCACACATGTCACATATCAGTGAAGCATGTGTAGTGAGGGTATTGGATGGGCGTGCACATAATCCAAGCCGTCGTGCCTGCGGGCAGCAGGGACCTGGGATCTGCATGTTCACACATATCACATATCAGTGAAGCGTGTTTAGTGGGGGTACTGGATGGGCGTGCACATAACTGAAGCCATCATGTCTGCGGGCAGGGACCTGGGACCTGCATGTTCACACATGTCACATATCAGTACGGTTGGCCAGAACCATCAGTAGGGTTGGCCGGAACCATATACGTATTTATACACCGTATATTTGGTGATTTCCAAGCCAAAAATACCGTATGTACACCGTATATATGGTTCTGGACATCCCTACATATCAGTGAAGCATGTATAGTGGGGGTATTGGATGGGCGTGCACATAATCGAAGCCATCGTGCCTGCGGGCAGCACAGACCTGGGACCTGCATGTTCACACATGTCACATATCAGTGAAGCGTGTATTGTGGGGGTACTGGATGGGCGTGCACATAATCAAAGTCATCGTGCCTGCGGGCAGCACAGACGTGGGACCTGCATGTTCACATAGAAGCACCAAGCAAGTGGTGTGCATGTTCACTGGAAGGCAGCGGAAACGAAAATGAATTTTGTTACCATACTAGTAGGTTGGGCCAGAATTGCATGTTAACACCCATACCCATACACGTACACATGCACACAAACAGAATACACAGCATAAAGAGTATACACAGAGTATATACAGTACACAGAGTATATTCAGTACACAGAGTATACACAGTATACAGAGTATATTCAGTACACAGAGTGTTATATTCCGCTTGCAACGTGAGATGCATAGGGCTCTGACATTTTTACCAAGGAGATCACAACAACTCAGAGAAACCGGAGAAACGGGAGGAAACTAAAAGACTAAAATATAGAAAAGAGGTGAGGGAGGGGGGAAGTATGCTAAAGAGTGAGTTGTGTTCTCCAAGGAATTAAAAGATTGGAGAAGAGAAGCAGAAACCTGAGAAAACCAGAAAGTGAGATCATCGCACTTTATGCTACACTTCAAGAACCTGAGTCCAGGTGTTTCACACTGAACTCATTAGTATACAGTACACAGAGTATATACAGTACACAGAGTATATTCAGTACACAGAGCATATTCAGTACATAAAGTATATTCAGTACACAGGGTATATTCAGTACATAGAGTATATTCAGTACACAGAGTATAATCAGTGCACAGAGCATATTCAGCACACAGAGTATATTCAGTGTACAATAAGCAGAATGTTAGCAGGAAAACTCAAAGCACTCCGTGTCGTACACACTTATACAACAATGGTCGCCATACTTGTAAGAACCAGTCGGCAGCCGATCGGCCAAACAATCTGGCTGAAGGTCACCCCCCATTGTAACCATTGTAACCATTGTAGCAACTGGCCAGACATAGTTTACATTACTAAGCAAATCACACTACTAAGCACCAGGCAGCAAATGGCCAGCCATAGTTTACACTAATAAGCACCAGGCAGCAACTGGCCAGACATAGTTTACATTACTAAGCAAATCACACTTCTAAGCACCAGGCAGCAAATGGCCAGCCATAGATAACACTAATAAGCAAATCACACTACTAAGCACCAGGCAGCAATTAACCAGTCATAGTTTACACTAATAAGCAAATCACGCTACTAAGCACCAGGTAGCAACTGGCCAAATTTAAGTTACACTTGTACAACACTGGCCAGCCATATTTATAAACACTGGCCAGGCTTTTGTTTAATGCGCTGGTCAGCCATTTTTATAAATACTGGCCAGCCACATTTTAATGCGCTGGTCAGCCATATTTATAAACACTGGCCAGCCAAATTTTAATGCGCTGGTTAGCCATATTTATAAACACTGGCCAGCCATGTTTATATACGCTGGTCAGCCGTATTTATAAAAAAATGGCCAGCCATGTTTTAATGCGCTGGTCAGCCATATTTATTGCACTGGCCAGCCATATTTATATGCGCTGGTCAGCCATATTTATTGCGCTGGCAAGCCATATTTATAAACACTGGCAAGCCATATTTATATACACTAGCCAGCCATATTTATATACACTAGCCAGCCATATTTATTGCACTGGCCAGCCAAATTCATATATACTGGCAAGCCATATTTATATACGCTGGTCAGCCATATTTTAATGCGCTGGTCAGCCATATTTATAAACACTGGCCAGCCATATTTGTATACGCTGGTCAGCCATATTTATTGCACTGGCCAGCCAATTTTATATATACTGGCAAGCCTGATTTATATATACTAGCCAGTCATATCTATACAATACTGGCCAGCCGCATTCATAAGCACGAGATAGCAACTGCAGTCTTGGCACCCAGCATGTAGGAGCCTGAGGTAGAAGTACGTAGTCAAACATTATTATGGACACGTAATGGACAACCTAATGACACCCATAAGCACATGGTGTAAGATTGTTATTGCTTACGTGTAATAATCTTACACGTAATGGACACATTATAATAATCTTGGCACCCGGCATGTAGGAGCCTGAGGTAG